>Ga0172375_10001242_pt1 | contig 41148 bp, 32 predicted proteins | sample LakKiv1m_FD_114537 | JGI IMG/M metagenome (GOLD analysis project Ga0172375, IMG submission 114537) | Freshwater microbial communities from Kabuno Bay, South-Kivu, Congo - kab_092012_11.1m | ecosystem: Environmental > Aquatic > Freshwater > Lake | place: Democratic Republic of the Congo... | reverse complement strand
TGCAGGTGGCGCAGAATTCATCCAGGATGGCGGTTTTTTCAGGGCGGGAGGCATTTTTATATCGCAAATGGACTGCCTCTCGATATTCGCGTTTGGACCCTGGACTCATAATTATCCCTCCTTTTGGAAGCCGATGCTCGGTAACATCGAATTATGAGTCAACGATCCCTTTTTACTACCTCCTTCGGTAACATTTTATTTGAGGCAATTCGCGGGCCAAAATATCCTTGACACCCAAACCCCTCGTCACTCATACTCCGACCCCAATAGACAAGTTCTGACCGATTCAGCGATAGGCATGTGATGATGCACTGCTCTTACAGATTCCGCAGGACGGACAGGCGCGCCGGCACCTGGTGTGGGAGACTCCTCCCGCTCACCAGCAGCCTTCTCATGGCTGCCTTATTTCTGGCGTTTGCAGCAGGGGGATGTAGCGGTAGAAGCGGCGCGCCGGCTGTGTCGTACGAAAACACGATTGTCCGGATGACCGCACACATCGAAGACTCCATGGCCAAGCAGAACGTGACGGGTCTCTCGATCGCCCTTGTCGACGGCCAGAACGTGGTCTGGATGCGAGGATTCGGGCACGCGGACAAGGAAGCGAATCTCCCGGCACAGGCCGATACGATCTACGAGATCGGCTCGATCTCGAAGACCTTCGCCGCTGCGGCCATCATGCGTCTCGTGGATGAGGGGAGGATGGATATCGATCAGCCGCTTGCCGCCTATGTGCCCGCCTTCTCGATCAAGCAGCGTTTTCCCGGCTCCGGGCCGATCACGATCCGTTCCATCCTTACCCACCACTCGGGCATCCCCGGAGACATCTTCAACGGCGCCTTTACCGAAGGTCAGCCCTTCGCATTTCGGCCTTGGCTCCTGGACATCCTCAAGAACGAATACACCGCCGCCCCGGTAGGATCGGTCATGGCTTACTCCAACTCGGCGATGGCGCTCCTCCACCTGGCGATCGAGGCTGCCGCGCCGGGCGGCTTTGGGGCATACACGAACGCGATCTTCGACCGGATGGACATGCGGGCCACCTCCTACGAGCTCGACGCCAGGATCCCCCGGGCGAAGCTCTCCCAGGCTTACAGCGGGGGTGTCAAGATGCCGCTCCTGTATGGGAATCTGTCCACCGCGGGGTCGATCCGCTCGAGCGTCGCTGACATGGCCAGGTACATCAAGATGATCCACGCCGGCGGCGTGGCCGCGGGCGGCCGGGTGGTGAGCCAGGACGGGCTCGATGCGATGTTCACCCGGCAAAACGGCAATGCGCCCCTCGACTTCGATCAGCGGATCGGGCTTGCCTGGTTCCTGGGCAGGGCCGATTATTACGGGGGCCGCATGGTCGAGCATGAGGGGGCGACCCCCTGGTTCCATTCCATGATCAAGATTCTCCCCGACCACCAGTTGGGGGTGGTCGTCCTTTCGAACACGATGGCGGCGGATGTGGGTGAGATCGCCGGGCGGACCCTTGAATCCGCGCTCCAGGAAAAGAAAGGTATCTCTCCCCCGCCGAGCGCGGCGCCCGTCTACTCGCCGCCCGATCCCACCTGGAGCCCAGCCCGGCTCCAGGCCCTGGCCGGGGTTTATGTGAAGAACGTCTCGGGCATGAACTTCGGCACCGTCACCGTCGAGGCGGTGGCCGGCGGACTGCGTGTGGCGGGACAGCCCGATATCTGGATCCCCCGGCAAAACGGGTACTTCTCGTATCCGGGGGAAGGCGGTCAGCGGGCACAGTTCAAGTTTCAGGCCATCGCCGGCCGCTCCATCGTATCGGTCCTCTACGACGGCCTGGAGAACCCTTACATGGAGCGCTACGAGCAGGGTCCTGTGTCCGCCGCCTGGGCGGCGCGCCAGGGCGCCTATACGGCCGTGAACGTCAATCCCGGCAGCGCCCTGTGGCCCGGCGCCAACACCATGGTGCTCGAGCTCGGCAGCGACGGGATCCTCCGCATCAAGGGGACCCTGCGGGGCGACGTGCCGATCAAGACGCTGAACGATACCCTGACCGTCTTCGGGGGCATCGGGCGCAACCGGGGCGAAAGCGTCCGGGTAGTGAACGTCGGGGGCGAGGAGCAGATCGAGTTCTGGGGCTACCGCTACCGCAGGACCCTCCGGGCCGTCGACATCTTCGAGGGCGGCACCCTCTTCCGGACGACCGGCGCCGGCGGGGCCGGAACCTTCAACGTCCTGTCGCTGAGCGGCGACTGGCAGCAGATGGGCCGGCAGTACGGTGCGCTCCTCAAGGCCGAGATGGGCGACTTTTACGACCTCGCGACTGCCTATTTGATCGCGAAGCGCGGCTGGAGTGTCGAGGACCTCAAGCAGCTCGGGCAGTCCACCTACGAGGTGCAGCCGCTCAACGCGCGGCAGTTGATCGACGGCATGGCCGAGACCTCCGGCATGATGCAGGAAAAACAGCGGACCGTGGCGGCGCTCATGGGGGGACTCTTCGGCTGTTCGAGCATGAACGCCTGGGGCGACTACACGGCTGGCAGCCCCCTGGTCGTGGGCAGGAACTGGGACACCTCCCGGGGACCTTTCGACGGGTACGGCCGCTTCGTGACCGTGGTGGTCTACAACACTCCTGCACCGCAGAACAGCGTGGCGGACATCAACTATGCGGGTTCCATCGGCATGCAGACGGGCATGAACGGCAGGGGGCTCTTCCTCGACCTTCAGAACGGTCAGATGTCCGACCCGCTCGTCTACAACGAGCGGATGCCGGGCGCCTTCCGGCTCTTCTCCTTTCTCCTGGACTCCTCCACCGCGGCGGAGCTGGACGCGGCCTTCAAGGCCGTGTCCCCGAATATAGGCCTCATCATCAATAGCGCGGCCGAAAGCAGGCCCGATGCCGAGGCCGGCGCACGGGTGTACGAGTGGGCGACCTTCGGCGTGAAAAGCCGAACAGGAGCGGGCCTTCTGGCCTCCACAAACCACTACCTCGACCCGTCCTGGACGGGTCTGCCGGCGATCCCCAGCGGGTTGGCGGGCGGTTTCAGCAAGGAACGGCTGGCGAACCTCCTGGCGCGGGGCGAGCAGTACAAGGGTACGATCGATGCGATGCGAATGATGCAGATCTTCGACACGACGATCCCTGACGGCGGCCCCACCTTCCCGGACGACAGTCCCCTGGAGACGTACTACCAGATCGTGGCAACGCCGGGCGACGGCATCCTGTGGCTCAAGGCGCGCGGGTACTCGGGGTGGGAGCGGATGGACCTGAAGCCCCTGTTCTTGCGGTAAGGGCGAAGCAGAGGCCTGCTGACCGAAATCCACCAAGACAGGGACGCCATCCGCAACAGGCCCGGTCAGAGGTTCTCCCGAGATCCTTCTCCGGCATGCGGGGCCGATGAGGAAGGCTCAGCGCCGCTGTAGGGAGGAGCGTCGGAACCGCCAGCATCAGCAATCGACCATCGTCACCCCCAGGCCGCCGGTTCCCATCTCCCTGAACTGGGCGGGCAGGGCCTTGCCCGTTTCCAGCATGGCCATGATGACCCGATCCAGGTCCTCCCAGTGCTGGCCGGTGATCTCGCTTACGGCGATCAGATAGGCATTGTAGGCCTTGATCGCCCCGAAGGCGTTCCGTTCGATGCAGGGGATCAGGACAAAGCCGCCCACGGGGTCGCAGGACATGCCCAGGTGATGCTCAAGGGCGATCGTGGCGGCGGTCTCGGTCGCTTCCAGGGATGCACCGGTCGCATAGGCGATCATGGCGGCGGCCATGGCCGAGGCGACCCCGATCTCCCCCTGACACCCCACTTCCGCACCGGCGATCGCCGCGTTGTTCTTGCAGAGAAACCCCACCAGAGCAGCAGCCAGGAGCCCTTTGCGCATGGCGTCCCGGGAGAGCTTCAGGTGCTTGCGCATGACATGGACAATCGCCGGCAGGGTCCCCGCAGAGCCCAGGGTCGGGGCGGTGACGGCCAGGCGGCCGGCGGCATTTTCCTCGGAAACGGCCAGGGCGTAACTGCTGACCTGCCCCAGGAACCGGTCGCCGGCCTTGGCCTTTTTCGAACGGGCGTAGATCCGCTTTGCCTTCCGGTGCATCTCGAACGGCCCGGGCAGCGGGCCTTCTTCCCGGAGCCCCTGGTTCACCCCCTCCTCCATGGTCCTGAGCACCCTGTCGAGGTGCGCGAAGACCTCCTGCTCGCTGACCTTCAGGATGGCCTTTTCATTGTCGAGCATGATCTCGTGCAGGCCCTTGTTCTTTTCCCTCACCAGGCGCCTGAATTCCGTCATGCTGCCGTAGGGGTGCACCGGCGCCCCCCGGTCGAGCGCCGGCTCGCCCTTCCACTGGAAGAATCCCCCGCCCGGGGAGTAGTACTCGCGCTCGAAGAGCGCTGCCCCGTCCATGCCGATCAGCCGCATGACCAGGGTGTTGGCGAAGGGGTAGCTGTGTTCGATGCGGTCCCAGACGATCGTCTCCTTGCCGAGGCTGAAGGTCCTGCCGTTGATCATGGTCGTGCGTGTCTTGGAAGTGTCCGCGAGCGCGTCCATCAGTTTCGTATCGCAGGTTTCCGGTTTCTGCCCCAGGAGTCCGGCCAGGATGGCGCGGTCCGTGTGGTGGCCCCTGCCTGTGGCACTCAGGCTGCCGTACAGCCTCGCCTCAATCGATTGGCTGCGATTCATGACCTCCGCCGGCAGGCCTTCCAGTGCTGTCCGGAAGTTGCTCGCGATGCGCAGGGGTGCGATGGTGTGCGAACTGGACGGTCCCGGACCGATCTTGAACAGGTCCGTCAGCGATGTCATGATCGTCCCTTTGGGAGGGCCGGGGTAGCATTTGTCCGTGGCAGGATAGGGAAATGCCTGCCTGGGAATGCCCCTGGCGCAGGTGAAATCCGGGCTCAGCAGCATGCCGCCCACGCCCGTTGAGGAAATCATGGCCAACTTCAGAAAACTGCGGCGATCCATGCAACACCTCCTTCTCTATTTCGAGCCTTGGAATCCATGGTCTGGAACTGCCCCTGTTTAGCCCCTCCAGGTCGGGCCAAGATATCCTTGACACGCAAACCCCTCGTGCCTCATATCCTGTCCAGATAAAGCAACCTCTCACCAATCCATATCACTCACCAGGAAGGTTCAAATACGACGGGCTCGCGCAGGATGGCCTCTCTTGCCTTGACGGCCAGGGCGGAGATTTCCGGGTGGGTTTCCCGAAGCGATGAGATCTGCCTGAGGTTGTCGGCGGTTCTCATGATCAGCATCGCCATGTCTCCGTCGGAAATTCCTGTTTTATGAAGGATCCGGTTCCAGTCGCCTCCCTCGGCCCACTCGTGGATCGCCGCCGCCGGCCAGAGGAAAAGGGGAGCGACGGGGAATCCGCCTGCCTTCAGTCGTTCCATGAGATCCGAAAGGGCGGCAATCATCCGGTCATACGCGCGGGTCAGATGGCGGGGGAGTTCCTTGCGGATGACGACCAGATCCTGATCCCCGTCATAGACGAAAGGGGCGATGACGGCGGCCAGGAGTTTGTCATCGTCTTGGGGAAAGAGATTGTTTCGGAGACATTCGGCGATGAGCAGCGGCTGATCCAGGCGGAGCTTGGATGCCCAGATCCCGTTGGCCGTCAGGCGTTCCCTGCCGTCTACGAACCCTTCATCCTTGAGCAGCCGGAGGTGCCTCTGGAAATCGGTCCAGAGATCCGGGCTTCCGGCCGGCCTGTGTTTCTGTGTCCGGCCCTGGTGTCTCTGAAAGCTGGCCAGTGACTTTTCAAAGATCTCCCGGATGTCGTCCGGCGTCTGGGACAAAAGGAGGTTGAGGATCATCGAGAAGTCGCTGCGGATACGGCTCTCTATGGCCTCCGGTTTCTTGGCGAGGAGCCTGCGGATGTGGGCAAGGTCCATGAACCTTCCCGGAACGGTCAGCATAAAGCCGACGCGGTCCTGGCCCCGTCTTCCCGCCCTTCCCGTCATCTGGTGGAATTCCGTGCCGGTGAGGGGGGAGAAGTCGTGGCCGTTGAAGAGGTCCGAGTTCGTCAGTACGAGCGTCCGGGCGGGAAAATTGACGCCTGCCGCCACGGTGGAGGTGGCGAAAATGGCCTGCAGGTGTCCCTGTTTCATCATTGTTTCCACGAGAAATTTCCAGGCCGGGAGCTGTCCGCCGTGATGGGCGGCCACGCGGGACCTCCGGAGTTCATCAAGCTGTCGATGGCCTTGGAGGTAGGGAAAACGGTCGAGCAGTCGCTCCAGCTCCCGGGTGAAGGGATCGGCTTGTGGCGTGTCTTCCCGTTCCCAGCATACCCCCAGGGCCGCGTCGCATTCGGCGCGCGACTTGAGAAAAAAGATAGCGGGAAGAAGACGAAACCGCTTAAGGACATCGATCATTTCACCAAACGGCGGCATTCCCCGCTCGGAACGGCCGGAAAAGGGCCTGCCGACGAAATCGGCGATTTGGCCGAAGAGCCGGTTCCCCTCGATCAGGGGCATGAGGCGGCCCGACGGGTGGAGGAAGAGGGGATACAGAGGGACGGGCCGCTTCTCTTCCCGGATGACCCGGCAGGGTCGTCCCCTGAGGGAGGCGAGCCAGGCGGCGATCTGATCCCCGTTGCCGATGGTTGCGGAAAGGAGCAGGAGGTTGATCCGGACGGGGAGGTAGATCATGATCTCCTCCCAGACGACCCCGCGGTCCATGTCCCCCAGGAAGTGGGCCTCGTCGAGGATCACCAGATCGCAGTTCAGATTTTCTCCGGTATGCATGGCATCGTAGAGCTGATTCCGGAGGATCTCCGTGGTTCCGACAATGATCGGGGCGTCGGTGTTCTCTTTTGTGTCACCGGTCACGATGCCGACATTGGCCGGACCGAAGAGGCAGCCGAATTCGACCCATTTGGCATTGGTCAGGGCCTTCAGGGGGGAGGCGTACCAGCAGTGCCCTCCCTTCCGAAAGACCGAGCGGATCGCCTCTTCGGCGATCCATGTTTTTCCCGAGCCGGTCGGGGCCGTGACAAGGCAGTCATCGGCGCGGATGGCCTCGAGCGCCTCAAGCTGAAAGGGATCCGGCCTGAATGTCACGGCCGCGGGCTTGCCGATCTTCGCGAAAATCGGCTTCAGCGAAGGATCGGCCTCCGGTTTCATGCGGAAGCGGGTCCGCTTTCGTCTTCCTCGAAAGGGGTTGTGTAAGGAGGTATTCTGTTTTCGGTCTCCGGCGGCCGCCCTCTCTGAGGGGCGATGGGATCGTTTACGCGTCATGTCTCATTTCGATTCCCGTGTCCCGTTTCAGCGGCCTGTGGGTTTCTTGGGGATACGGCCCGTGGTGATGCACTCCGAGCGGAGCCGGCGTCCGAGGATCCGCTCGTACATCTGGCCGATCTCCAGGAGGCGGTCGATATCCACCCCCGTCTCGATCCCCATCTCGTCCATCATCACCACCATGTCTTCCGTGGAGGTAAGCCCGACGATATTGGGATCGGAGTAATAATATCTCCCCGTCCCGGCCACTGGGCAGCCGTCGACGAAGTTGGCCGGTTGGCCTCCGGTGCCGCCGAGGGTGGATTCGAAATGGGTGATCCCCGCCTGGAGGGCGGCCACGACATTTGCCAGGCCCCAGCCACGGGTCACGTGGAAATGGGCGATGTGGAGGTTCGGATCGGGCATCGCATCCATGACCATGGAAAAGTACTCGTACACCTTGTTGGGGGGCGCCGAACCGTCATGATCGGCGTGCTCGATGTCATCCGCCCCGATATCCAGGAAACGCCTGGTGAATTCCACGGCCTTCTTCAATTCCGTCGGACCTTCGATGGGACAGCCCCAGATGGTGGAGACCGTTCCGTTGACCTTGATCCCGTTGGCGTGCGCCATCTTGATGTACATCTCGCACATCCGCCAGTACTCCTCCAGGGAAAGTCCGGAGTTGCGCCGGTGGTGAGATTCGCTGGTCGAAACCATGAAGAGGATCCGGTCCGGCCCCCAGCCTTTCTGCCGGGCCTCGAAGGCCCGTTCGGCTGCCTTTTCCCGGATGGTGACCGCGGTGATTTGGAGATCCTTGATTTTGTCCTTCAACAGCTTGCTGGCGTGGATGGCCTGCAGGAGTTGATCGGCGTCGGCAAACTGGGGCATCGCCTTGGGATTTCCCAGGTTTGTGACCTCCAGCCGTTTGAAACCGGCCAGGACGAGCTGTTCCACGAGCCAGACTTTGGCCTGGGTGGGGATGGTCTTCTGCTCGTGCTGAAGCCCGTCGCGAACGGAGATATCACCCAAGACCACCTTTGTCGGATATTTCAGTACTGCCATGCGTTCCTCTCCTTTCTCATACGGGATATTTTGTATAGTGGTAAGAAAGAGCAATGAATGTCAAGAAAAAACCGAGGCTGGGCTCGGTGTCGCCTCATCCGCGGACCGGCTCCGGGGGGCGGGTTTGCCTTTCGGAGGGGAGGAGGCGGGAAAGGCAGCCCGAAACGCTGTGGGCAAGGTGCATCAGGAGGGTGGTGTCCATGCTGGGTTCGTAGCGCTCCGGAGAAGGGTCGCCTTGGTTGAGGCTTCCGATCAGTCGACCGCTGAGGGTGAGCGGCGATATGGCGATGGATCGGATGAGATACTTCCGGTTGGGCGGCAGCAAGCGAAAAAAGGGTTTCAGATCCCCGCTGACAAGGAGCGGGGAGGCGACGCCGGGAACGACCTCGGTAAACAGATCTTTTGGGATAAGATTCAGATGGTCGCAAAGCAGAGGCGATGCCGCCAGGGTCTTGCGAAGGTCGGTCGTCTCGGGGACAAGGAGAAGGGAGAGCCAAACGAAGGGGATTCCGAATTGCGTCCGGATATCCGTAAGAAGTCCTTCGAAGAGCTCCACGGCCGATGGGCGGATCCCGAGCCCCGCTTCGATCCTCTTAAATTTGCTGGTAATTTCCTCATTGATCTTCGGGATGTCCGGTCCGTTCATCAGGTCTTCCTAATCGGTTGCGAATTCCGCGGTGAGGATCGTATGGTCGGACGGCCTTTCCGCCAGCCGGGGGGCCATATCGATATCGCAATCCAGCAATTTTGCGGCAAGAGGCGCTGTGGCGAGGATATGATCGACCCGCCAGCCGAGCCCCCGTTTCACCGCGTCTGGGACCCGGTAATCGAAAAAGGTGTAACGGCCCGTCTCTCCCGGGTGTCGCAGGCGGAACATATCGTCCAGACCCCAGGAGCGGACGGTGCTGAAGGCTTCCCAAACCTCGGGCGTGAAACAGACATGGCCGAGAAGCCGTTTGGGATCGTGGACGTCGATCTGCTCCGGGGCGATGTTCAGATCGCCGCACCAGATGAGTGGGGCTTTCGGAGTATAGGTGCGCGCGAGAAACTCTCGCAGACGCGCGAACCATTCGAGCTTGTAGGAGAAATGGATGGTTTCGCGTTCCCGACCCTGGGGGACATAGGTGTTGACGACGGTGATCCCCGAAAAAACAGCGGCGATCAGACGATCTTCATCGGCAGGACCGCGGTCGTCAAGGCCGAAGCGGACCGCTTCCGGTTCTTTCCGGGAGGCGATCGCCACGCCGTTGTATTGCTTGGCCCCGCGAAAATTGACATGATAATCGACCGTTCGGAACTCGTCCACGGGAAACTGTCCATCTGCGACCTTTGTTTCCTGCAGACACAGGACATCAGGTCGGTGTTCCTTGAGCCAGGGGATGACGATGTGGAGCCGGCTCCGGACGGAATTGACGTTATAGGTGGCGATTCTGAAGGCTCCCATCGTGATTTTTCCTTTCCCGTGGGACTCAATAACATAATCCTCTTGCCAGGTTCAAGGATTTTGACTCCGTTTTCCTTGACATACCGGCACCTTCTTTCTATAGTCCCATCCCGGGAAAACGGTCCGGCATAAAGAGAGGTTTTTGATTGGATTCTTCTTCTATTGAGACCGCCGCCGGGGGCGATCGGCCCCGAAAGGCAGGACTGCTCGCACTGGGCATCTCCGCACTGGGGGTGGTGTACGGTGATATCGGTACGAGCCCTCTTTACGCCATCAAGGAGACCTTCTTCGGGGCGCACCCTCTGGCGCATAGTTTGGAGAATGTCCTGGGAGTCCTGTCGCTGGTCTTCTGGTCTTTGCTGCTGATCGTGGGCATCAAGTATGTCGTGCTGGTGCTGCGCGCCGACTTTCACGGCGAAGGAGGGATCTTCGCCCTCCTCGGGATCATCAGGGAACGACAGCCCAGCAACGGCAAACCCACAAGGCTCATGTGGGTCGTGACGACCGCCGTAATGATCGGGGCGGCCTCTCTGTACGGCGAAGGGATCATTACCCCTGCGATTTCCGTACTTTCGGCTTACGAAGGACTCGAGGTCATCACGTCGGCCTTCCGGCCCGTCGTGATCTGGCTGACCGTGATCACGCTCCTGCTGCTTTTCCTGTTCCAGAGCCGCGGCACGGCAAGGGTGGGCGGGACTTTCGGGCCGATCATGATCGTCTGGTTCATCACCATCGGCGCGGCGGGTCTGGTCTGGATCATTGCCCATCCGGTCGTCCTTTGGGCGGTCAATCCTCTCTACGCCGTCCGATTTCTCCACGCCCACGGGATCCAGGTGGTTTTCGTCCTCGGTGCGATCGTGCTTGCCATCACCGGCGTCGAGGCCCTCTTTGCGGATATGGGACATTTCGGGCGCAAAGCCATCCAATTTTCGTGGTACTCGTTTGTGTTCCCCTGTCTGCTGCTGAACTACTTCGGTCAGGGGGCGCGCCTGCTGGACAGTGCGCCCATACCCAACGGGAATCTCTTTTATGCCCTGTTTCCGCAGTACGATCCGGTCATCTATCTTGTGGTCATCCTGGCGACGATGGCCACGGTGATCGCTTCGCAGGCGCTGATCTCCGGCGCCTTCAGCATGACACGGCAAGGGATAGCCCTGGGATTCTTCCCCCGCATCAATATCGTTTTCACATCGGCCGAGATAGAAGGGCAGATCTATATCCCCGCGGTGAACTGGCTTCTCCTGGCCGGATGCCTGCTTCTGGTGATCATCTTCAAGTCGTCGAGCGCGCTGGCCGCGGCGTACGGCATCGCGGTGACCGGAACGATGGCCATCACCTCGTTCATCTTCTATTTCGTTGCGCGCGGGTGGGGATGGAAGTGGTACTGGATCGCCCCGGCATGTCTTTTGTTTCTCCTTATCGATCTTTCCTACTTCTCGGCAAATACCCTGAAATTTATCGATGGCGGCTTTGTCCCGATCGTGATCGCCCTGTTCCTTTTTTACCTCATGAAGTCCTGGCAGTGGGGCCGCATGCAGCTGGCCTTTGCCTTCTCGGCGTTTCTGAAGGTTCCGATCCGCCGTTATCTGGACTTGAAGCAGCAGATGATGGACAGCCCGCATCTGCGCACCCAGTTCGGCATGCGCAGTTTGACCCAGGTGGAGCGGGCCATCGTTTTCATGACGTCAAGACCTGTTCTGTCGGTCGACGATCCCTGCCCGATAGGCCTGCGGATCTACATCCGGCGCAACGGCGCGATGCCCAAACACATCATCCTGCTCAACGTCGCCCAGTTGAGCCGGCCGGTCGTCCCGGAGGCGGACCGCTTTCAGCTGATTCCCCTCGGCGCGAACACCGTGGCCATCAACGCCCGCTACGGCTATACGCAGAGGCCCGACGTTCCGGCGCTGCTGCGCACCCTCAGGGAAAAGGGTCTCATCCGGCTCAACGAGAAGCGCTGGACGATCCAAATCGGCGAGGAAGAGATCCTGATCGATCCTTCGCTGCGCCTCTTTCGACGCCTGATGCTCCGGTTTTTCCTGTCGATCATGCGTTTCACAAACTCAGCCGATCGTTACTTCGGCCTGCGTGAGTTCGCCGGGCGCAACAAGACGGTCATCCCAGTGGTCATCGGACGCAGATTCGCCCGGGTCATCGTCCTTGATGACGATCCTGTGGATCTGAATTCCACGGATGCGGATTTCCAGGGAGTGAAGCCGGGTGTGCCCTCTATGAACTGAAGGATCCATCTCACACGGGATCGATCACGCGGCCGTCCGGGCGATTGGTGAGATAAACGCCTGCGATGACCAGGGTCGCGCCGGCCAGCAGGGAAAGGTTGACGGTCTCTCCGAGTATCAGCCAGCCGAAAAAGACGCCGCTCACCGGAACGAAATTGATAAAAACCGATGCCCGGGAAGGACCGATCGCCCGGATCCCCTCATAATACCAGAAGAAGCCGATGACCGTTCCGAAAAGTCCGAGATAGACGATGCCGAGCCAATCCTCCGGATAGAGACGGCCGAGCAGGAGGGGGAGATCTTCCATACAGGCGGGGACCAAAAGGGCGGCGCCGCCGATGAGACAGGAATAGGTAACTGCCGCCAGCGGTGAGAAATTCCTCATGATGACCTTGCCGATGAGTGAATAGGCGACCCAACTTGCGACACAACCCAGGACGTAGATTTCTCCCCATCCGATGCCCCCTGTGAAGATCGAAAGGGGGGCCCCCCTGGAGATCACGATCGTCGCGCCGGCCAGACAAAGGAATATGCCCATCCCTCTTGCGGCAGAGAGCCTTTCCCTGAAGATCGCGGCGGATAAAAGAGCGATAAAGACAGGATTGGTGGCCACGATGAGCGAAGCCCTTCCGGCGGAAATCGTCTTCATCCCGAGGAAAAAAAAGACATTGTAAGCAAAGACCCCGGTCATCCCAAGGAGAAGGGCAGGGAGGATCTGATGCCGCTCCAGGCGGGGAATCCGCCCTTCTTTCATGGTGATGACGATGAGCAGGAAAAGGGAGGCCGTGAAAAACCTCAGGAAGGACGCCGAATAGGGACCCACATGTTGCGCGATAATCCTGGCGGCAACAAAGGTGCCCCCCCAGAAAATGGCGGTGAGGAAGAGTTTGAGATAGATGACCATCGGCACCCCGTATCTTTTCAGGGCAGGTTCCCCGGGAGTGGGGAGGCGGCCCGTATTTGCCCTCCGCTCATTGTCGTAAAACGGACCGGCCTGTCAAGGGGAAAAGGGGTTGTGTGAAAAGGGCTGTAGGCAAGGTCTTGGCATACCTCCCCTCCGATACATCTCTGGATTACTCCAAAGAAAAGCGGTGTGAAATTTTTTTACTTGCACCTCTTGAACGGACGTATTATGTAGCTTCCTGTAAATATAAGATCAAGGAGTGGTCATGAGATCGGTCGGTGTACGATGGGCAGGGATTTTGGTGTTTTTTTGCGCAGTAACGTTGTCTTTTCTTATTCCCGGCGGCACCCTGCGTGCAGCCGGTTCTGATAAAGGTGAATCCCGCCCTGCTTGGGGTGACGGGGTCACGTACCTGCTGACGATGCTCTCCGGCAAGGAGACATCCTTTGATGTCCAAAAGGTGTCCGGTCTGCTCGATTTCGCGGTTTCGGAAAAAGGAACCGAGGCGAAAATGAACCCGGGTGAAAGGGAGAACGCGACCGGGGCTTATTTTTTTACCGACGTCAAGGCGCCCTTGTCCAAGGTGATCAAGTATGCTTACAATCCCAAGATCCCGGCCTATGTCACTCTTCCATCGGTCGTCCGCCATGGCGGTTGGCAGGTCAAACCGACCGGCACGGTTGCCAGCTTTTGGGAAAAGGTCGGGGAGGTGAGGGCCCCGCTGATGATGCGGGGCATTGAGTATGAAGAGATCACTCCGGACCTGACCACCGGCGCCTATTATCGCTATACCATGGACCGTCTGATGGTCCTGCTTCACTATCGCGGCAAGGATTTTTTCGTTTCCGTGGCCCGCCAGAAAAGTCCCTCCACCGTCGGCCGGAAGGGGGCGATCATCGGTCCGGATACGGACTGGAACTATTTTTATTCCGGTAAGAAGGGGCTGAACAAGACCGGCCTCAGCTGGGTGGATTCGTATATGTACGATGCCTTTTCGGTCTCCATTCTATTTGAACCGGGTGAATCGAAAACGCAGACCCGCTATATGGCCTTCAAATGGCTCAGAGCGGGCTGGGGCGGGATCAATATGGTCAGACGGGAAAATATCATCGAGGGATGCAACCGCTTTGCCTCCGGATTTAAAAAGGTCCTGGAATCGCCGCAGCTGCCCGAGGCGCAGCAGTTGATCGACGTGCATGCCATGATCAAGGGGCTGTCGGATCAGGACTTGACCGCCAAACTTCAACCGATTGCCATGGCGCTGCAAAAGCTCTGTCGGACAGACCCCGTCCTGTCGAAAAGGGAGTTCAAAGAGTTGATCGAGAGCGGAAAATATCTGGAAGCGATGAGCCGGGAAGAGAGGGAAAACCTGCTGATGGCGGAAATGGTCAAGCTCTCCCTGGGCAAGCAGTCTTTCCTGGAGAAGTCCCTGTGAGATGAGAAAAGACCGATCCTATACCGACAAATCCACTTGCTGTATCGATCCTGCCCTTCCGTCTTCCGAAAGATAGACGCCTGTTCGTCTGATCTGGCCGCGGACGCTGTTCATATCGTCTTTCAGGGCGAATGAGGTGTCCGCGTAGCCGGTAAAGATCGCCCCCACCCCGCCTGCCTTGAGGCCCATCACGATATCCGTCCCATCGGCGGCTTTCGTCCAGATAGCGAGATTTTTATAGACCCAGTCCCTTTCGTCTATCCAGCCGTTCTTGTCCTCATCGTACCTTGCCAATTCGGCGAAGCCGTCGCCGGTCGCGGGGCCGAACAGTTCCCTGCCGTTGTTGATCCGGCCGTCGCCGTCGACGTCGAGGGTCAGAAAGCCGCTGCCTTCCTGAAGGAAAGGCAGGGTCTCATCACTGCCGTCCGCATTGAGGTCGAAAGAAAACGTCTGATCCGTGAGCAGGGCGGCCGGACCGTTGAAATTCACCACCAGGGGATCGATGAGGGCGTCTCCTGCACGCAGGGAGAAGGAGGTGTCGCTGGAAAACGACCTTGCCATCCGGACGTCGAGGCTGAAGGGTATCACCTTGCCGTCCGCCGTCTTTACGATACCGTCCGCCTGGAAGGTGGTATTTTCCGTTTCCGTGTGGGATTCCGCAAAGTCGTAACGGACTCCCCAGCCCGCCCTCTGCTGACCTTGGGAAGAAACGCTTCTTTCCTGTCGTGAAATTTCCAGCTCTCCCCGCGCTGTTGTCTGGAGGTCCGCTGCCGTGAGGAGCCGGATTTTCCGGCCGGTCATGGCCTCGATGAGCGCCCGGATGAGAAAGAGCTTTGGGCTGTCGCCGACCCTCTCTTCGGGGTCGGACAGCGATGCCTCCTTGGCCTGCGGCGAAAGGGTGACCTTATCGGCGGAAGCCTTTGCCGGAGGATCGACCCAGATCCGGAGCGTTTCCGTCCGGCTCTCTTTTTGTTCCAGCCGATGGCCGGATGCCATCGCTATGCTTGTATTCGTGACGATCATGGATGTTCGATAATCCTTCGACCTGGCTATCCCAGGATATCGAAAAGAAATCCCTGCATCTGGTCAGCAGCCTTGACGGTCTTGGTATTGGCTGTATAGCTGCTCCTGTTCACGATAAGATCAATCAATTCCTCCGCCAGGTCCACATTGGAGGCCTCCGGTTCAGCCTTTTCCTCGCCGAGCGTCTCGATCGTCGTATTCACCTTCTCCACGGTCAGCTTCACGCCATAGGGAGATCCTTCCTCGAGATCGGCACGCCTTTTCTTGTATCGGTCCGTGTTGACATTGGCGATATTATCGGCAATGACCTCTCCCTTCTTTTCCAAGGCCTGAAGCGCGCTCAGGGCGATGTTCGCGATATTCGACATGGGTATCCACCTCCGCGAGTCCTTATAGCCTCTCATCGGCATTTAGGAGGAAATACTTGAATGGGGGATTCCTCTATACTTTTTCCAGTGATCCCTGTATCATACCCGTGGGGAGGTGATCTTGATGTTCGGCTTATTTCGGTGGGGCGGGCCGGCCTTTGTGAACATCGGCCGTAACATGGGACTGCTGATCCTGGGGAGCCTTGTGTGCGCCGCGGCCATCAACGGGATTCTGGTCCCCCACCGCTTTGTCAGCGGGGGCGTCACGGGGCTGGCGCTGGTCATCCACTATCTTTTCCCGGTTATTTCCGTCGCATGGGTCTATTTTCTGGCAAATATCCCTCTGTTCATCGCCGGCTGGTTTTTCATCAGCCGGCGGTTCTTCATTTACAGCACCATCGGGATGCTCGTTTTTGCAGGGGCCATTGCCGTGGTGGATATCGACATCCCAGTCCAGGACAAGCTTCTTGCGGCCATCCTGGCCGGCCTGCTCCAGGGGGCGGGGTCCGGCATCATTCTCAAATCAGCGGGATCGGCGGGCGGAACCGATATCCTGTCGGTGATCCTTCTGCAGCGCTTCTCCATCCGCCTCGGGACGACCGTCCTGGGCTTCAACATCCTGGTGCTGTCCGCCGCCGCCCTCTTCTTCTCTCTGGAAGACGCCCTCTATACGCTGATCTACCTCTACGTCTCCACGAAGATCGTTGATCTGGTCGTGACGGGCTTGAGTCAGCGCAAGGCGATCTTCATCATCTCGCCGCAGTGGGAAAGGATTTCCGCCCGGATCCTCACCGAGATTCACCGCGGGGTAACCATTCTCCGCGGTCAGGGGGCTTATTCCGCAAGGGAGCAGCAGATCCTCTATACGGTGGTGACCTTTCAGGAGCTTGCAAACCTCAAGCAGATCGTCCGCAAGGAGGATGCGAACGCCTTCGTGGTCGTGTCCGACACAACCGAAGTGATGGGACATCGCATAGGCAACCAGCCACACTGGTGAAGGCGATGAGACTTCTGTCTCGTTGTTTCAAGAGCCGTTTCAGCGAGCCCTCTGGGTGTCAGGGTTTGAGCGCCTCCCGGATCTGACGAGCCGTCTCCGGCCCTTCAAGGGCCTTATCGATGGCGTCGGACAGGGCACTGCTGATCTGATCCTCCAGCCTGGCCGTCGAAAAGAAGACATGGTCGAGTGAGGAGATGCTCTCCGAAACGAGCCGATAGAAGATCCTCTTCTTCTGGACGTCCGCGAAGATCAGCGTCACTCTTACCGTGGCGGTGTACCGTGCCATTGTCAGGGTTTCGACGCATGTGATATCGAGGGTATCGATGGTTCCGCCGACAAGGATCGTCCCCCACGCCGGCCGGATCGTCGCTTCGCTCAGATCCCAGATGGGTCGGTCCGGGGCGACGGCATAACCCGATCTGATCAATGCGTCACGCAGGGCGGCGGTGACGGCGTCGGTGGGTTTGACGTATCTGGGCAGGATCGGGATGGGGGTTCCATTCGATTTGATGACCCGGCCGAGCAGCAGACGGTCATCCATCTTCCTCTGATCGACAAAGGATGCCACTGTCAGAGCGTATTTTCTTCCGTCGGTCGCCGACGACGATGTTTCCTTCGTGGGCTCATACCGCATGTCGATGTTATAGATTTTGGGCGTGCAGCTGCTCAGGATTCCCAGCAGAAACACAAAGACGGTGATCCGGACCAGATGTCGGCCGGGATTTCCGTCCTTTTTTTTGCATGCAGCGGCGATTGGCGCCTCTTTGTCCCTGTGCATCATGGTAGCCTCCTTGAATATGATGGTTGATCCTATTTCGCCTTTCCACCCTTCTTTTCAAAGGTAAGGAGGAGCTCTCCCGTTTTTTTCAGCTCCTCGCCGAACGCCCCCCAATTCCCCTGCCGGAGGAACTCCTGCGCCTTGCGGAAATGGCCGAGGGCTTCGATGGCCGTCTGCCTGTCGCTCATCTCTCCTGCGGCAGCCGGCTTTCTTGTCTCGGTCTGCAAGTCCCGGTCTTTTATCGGTCCCCCGCCGAAGATCCTTCGGAGGGTCAGGTCGAGCGTTTCCTCCATGGCGATGCTGTTGCCGTAAGCGACGATCACCCTTTTGAGCTCGGGGAGCTGGCCGTTCTCGGCGGCAAGGTAGAGGGATTCGACGTAAAGGATCGACTTCTCGATGGGGATCGCCAGCAAGCTTCCCCGGATGACGTTCGAACCTCTCTGGTGCCAGAGGGACAGCTGCTGGGAGATCACCGTATCCTGATCGATCCGGGCCTCGATCTGGCGGGGGCCGTATACCAGCTTCTGCTTGGGAAACTTGTAGACGATCACCTTTCCGTAATTGGGCGCATCGCAGCGCGCGGCCATCCAGGCGGACATGTTGTCCTTCATACTGGGCGTGAACGGTGCCAGGAGGATGAACTCCTCCTTTTCGGCCCCGGGCAGCTTCATGATCGTGTAGTAGGGATCCATGGCCTGCTTGCTGCCGGCTCCGGAAACCTGTTTTCCGGGGATGGACCAGAGGTCCTCCTTGTTGTAAAAGACCTGCGGATCCTGCATGTGATACGCCCGGTACATTCGCGCCTGGATCGTCAGCAAGCCGGGCGGATAACGGACATGATTCTGGAGCGCCTCCGGCATCTCACTCAGAGGCTTGAAGACGCCGGGGAAGATGCGATGGTATGACTGCATGATGGGATCGGTCGTGTCGCTGATATAGAGCTGAACGGTTCCGTCGTAGGCGTCCACGGTCGCCTTCAGGGTATTGCGGATGTAGTTTCCCAGATCCGGGGTCGGCTCCGAGTACGGGAAGCGGTCCGTCACCGTGTAGCCGTCGATGAACCACAGGAGGCGGCCTTCGGGGGAGATAACCAGATAAGGATCTCCGTCCAGGCGGGCAAAGGGAGCGATCATCGAGACCCGCTCCCGGACGTTGCGGTGGTACATCACCCGGCTGTCTGAGGTGATATCGTCGGACAAAAGAAGGGTGATGGAGCCGAACCGGACCGCAAAGATCAGTTTTTTCAGGAAGGAGAGAGGGACCCCCCCCTTTCCTTCATAGCGGGAGTAGACATTCTTGTCGCCTACGGGGTAGTCGAATTCCGGCATCTTGGTCCGGACGAAGACGTATTCGTTGGAGTTCTCTCCGAAGTAGATCTCGGGACGAGTGACTTTCAATGACGTCGTCGATACGGGTGGGATATCCTTGATGAAGAATTCCGGAAGCCCCTCGGCAGAGATGCGGTTCACCGGTCCCACGACGACCCCGTAGCCGTGGGTGTAGGCGAGATGTTCGTTGACCCAGGTCCGGGAAGGGAGGGCCGGATAGGAGATCTCCCGCGGGGAGAGCATGATCTGCCGATATTCGCCGTTGATCGTGTAGCGGTCGTTGTCGACGCCGGTGAATTTGTAGTAGGTCCTCATCTCCTGGAGCTGGCTGTAAGTCTGCAGGAGGGGCGCATGGTCCCACAACCGGATGTTCTTCACGGTGGGGAGGTTCCTCTCCAGGTCCTTGGCCGTCAGGTTTTCCTCGGTCGGAAACTCCTTTTCCTCGATCCGTGTCAATCCATAGGCGAGACGCGTATAGCGGATATTCTTTTCCAGGTAAGGGGTCTCGGCGACGATCTCGTTGGGGACGACCTGAAATTTCTGGATGAGGGAAGGATAGATGCCCCGGCCCAAGACGTTCACGGCGATGAGCAGGAGGATCGCTCCCGCCGGGAAACGCCAGTCCGGACGAAAGGCAAACAGGATCGCGGCGAGCGCTGCGAGGGCGTAGAGCCCCATCATGAGTTTCAGGACCCATATCTGCGTGGTCACCTCGGTGTACCCCGGGCCGAAGACCACCCCCCGTTTTGTAAAGAGCAGGTCGTTCAGGTCGAGCCAAGCGCCGAAGACGCCCCAGAGGAAGAACAGGCCGGCAAGGATCGCGATATGCGCCCGGGCGGCCGGGGCCAATCTCCATATCCGCGGCGGGATGAACAGGAACGACCGCCGGAGAAGATAGATGAACCCGGTCGCGGCCGCCGTGACCATCAGGACGAACTTCAACCAGCCGAAAAGATGCAGGAGAAAAGGAAACTGGAAGACATAGAAGGCGATATCCTTCTCGAAGAGCGGATCGGTGACGCCGAAGGGGGACGGATTCAGGAAGAGGAGCAGGTTTTCCCACTGGGCGGATCCGCTGGCGGCTGAAAAAAAACCGATGACGAGGGAGCCCAAGAGGATCAGGATCTTGAGAGCGCCGGGCTCCATTTCCCGCAGGGGAAGGCCGAATCCTCCCGTCGGATCGCTGAAAAGGGGCTCACGCGACAGGCGCACCGCGATCAGGAGGTTTGCATACAGGACCAGAAAGAATCCTGCGCCGAACAGGGCTCCGGTCTTGATCTTTGCCAGAAGGGTCACCGTGAAGATCGTTTCGTACCCCACCTCCTGAAACCAGAACCACTCGGTGATCAGGCCGATAATTCTCATCAGGACAATAAAGAGGACCAGCACAGCGACGAAGATGAGCATCCCCTTCATCTGTCTGGCTTGGGCCTTGGGTGCATGGATAAGGGTCATGGCCGTATCTCCTTGAATAAGGGTTTCTCAGAAAATGCCTTCCGGTATTCGCTTATCAGCAATGTTTTTTCCAACCCGTGATCGATGAAATCCCAGGGCAGGATCTCATCGATTTCCTTCCGACGACGGACGTAAAAGTCGGGATTGATGTTCACCTCCCGGAAGGCTTGGGCCCAATTCCCCTCAAGCCGGTGGACCGCCAGAAGCAATCGTCCCACCCTCCTGTCTCCCAGGGTGAGAAGGGCCTGGATGTAATTCCATTTCGGAAGGTCGTGGGTCACCGTGACGGTCCTTTCCGCCCGCAGGCCGTCCATGATTCGCCGGAGTCTTCTTTTCACAACGGCCGTGTCCTCCAGGGGACACCACTGGAAAGGGGTGGCAGGCTTCGGGATGAACTGGTTGATACTGAGCGTCAGGCTCCGGAACCCCTTCTTCCCCGCCGACGAGCGGCGGGCCCGATGTTCCATCCCCTTCACCAGATGGATGATGGCATCCACATCTTCATCCGTCTCCGTGGGGAGGCCGACCATGAAATAGAGTCTGAGGCGTAGCATATCATATTTCAAGAGGTTGTCTACCGCGGAAAAAATCTCCGCTTCCGTAATCCCCTTACGAATGACGTCCCGAAGGCGCTGGGAGCCTGCCTCGGGTGCGAGGGAGAGTGTTTCCACACCTGCTTCCTTGAGGAGGGCCGCCACCGGTGCGCTCAGCCGGTCCAGACGGAAGGAGCCGACAGCCACGGATCCTCCCTTGTGCAGGATGGAGCGGCAAAGGGGGATGAGATCCGGATGATCGGAAACGGCCGTCCCCAGAAGACCGATCGCCTTTCTCCTTTTCAGCCCCCGCTGGAAAGATTCCTCCAGTGTGGCAGAGCTGCGGAAACGGGCCGGCCGGTAAGCAAAACCGGCGGCGCAGAAGCGGCATCCGCGCTGGCATCCTCTGCTGACCTCGGTGAGAAACATCCCGCCGAATTCGCTTTCTTCGGTGAGGATCCCCTGTTCCGTCGGAAATGCGTCGATGTCAGGGGCCGTGCGGCGAAGGATACGCTCAGGGTAGGCGGTGTCTATCGATTTTCGGGCGGTGATGCGCCCCTCCTGTCCGGTGGTCACCTCATAAAGAGAGGGAACATACGCCCCGGAGACTTCCCTCTGTACCCTGTCCAGAAACACCCTCCGGTCGAGTTTCCGCCCGACGCCAACCGCCTCGTCAAGGAAATCCGGCAGGAGGGATTCCCCTTCGCCGATCAGGAAGAGATCGAAGAAGTCGGCAAGGGGTTCCGGATTCAGGGTGACGCAGATACCGCCGCCGATGACAAGAGGGTCTCTCTCTTTCCGCTGGGAGGCGACCAAGGGGATCCCCGCCATTGCAAGGATCTTCAGAACATTGGGATAGTCGTTTTCAAAGGAGAGGGAAAAAGCCACCATGTCGAAATCCGCCACCGGTCGCTGCGATTCGAGACTGAAGAGGGACGCGGCAGAGGCGGCATGGGCGGCCTCCTGGCCGGCATCGGGGAGAAACGCCCGTTCGCACAGGCAGCCCGGGTGCCGGTTGATCAAGGCGTATACGGCCTGAAAACCGAGGTTGGACATGCCCGTCCGGTAGGCGTTCGGATAGACGAGGCAGATTGTGATCGCCTCCCCCCAGACTTTTCGGACGAATCCGTCTTCCCGCGCAAGGAGGTCGAGGCATTTCTTCTTCAGTTTCCAGGACATGATGAAATTTAGTCCGCCTGACGCCTCAAGAACGTCGGGATCTCCAGATCGGGATTCTCTTCCTCGTCGGTCGTCTCGGTCTTTACGGCAGATGCATCCACCGGCTTGTCGTTTCGAATGAATGTGGGGATGGATAGATTGCTCCGCCGGATAGTGCCCAGGGGAGTGACATTGCTCCTCGGCAGTTCCGTATTTTCGAATCCGGTCGCGATCACGGTGATCCGGATGTCGTCCCCCATGGCTTCGTCGATGACGGCGCCGAAGATGATATTCGCCTCCTCGTGGGCCTCGGATTGGATCAGGGAGGAGGCCTCGTTGATCTCATAAAGGGTCATGTTCGGGCCGCCGGTGATATTCAGGAGGACGCCGCGGGCGCCCTGAATGGTATTGTCTTCAAGCAGCGGCGACGAGATCGCCTTCTGAGCGGCTTCCACCGCCCTGTTTTCCCCGCTGGCCACGCCGGTTCCCATCAAGGCCATCCCCATCTCCGACATGATGGTACTCACATCGGCGAAGTCGAGATTGATGAGCCCCGGAACCATGATGAGGTCCGAGATCCCTTTGACGGCGTGATAAAGGATATCGTCGGCCTTCTTAAACGCCTCCAGGAGGGTGATATTGCGGCCGCCCAGGCTGAGGAGCCGCTGATTGGGCACGACAATGAGGGTGTCCACCACTTTTCTCAGTTCGGCGATCCCCGAATCGGCCTGGCTGTTTCGTCTCTTCCCTTCGAAAAGGAAAGGTTTGGTGGCCACTGCCACCGTTAACACCCCAAGCTCTTTGGCGATCTCCGCGACAACCGGTGCGCCTCCCGTACCGGTTCCGCCGCCGAGTCCCGCGGTGATGAAGATCATATCGGCCCCGTCGAGCTGGGTTTTAAGGTATTCTCTGGTTTCGAGGGCGGCCTTCTTTCCTATGTCGGGGTCCGAGCCGGCTCCCAGCCCTTTGGTGATCTCGGCGCCCAGCTGGATCTTGATCGGCGACGAGGACGCCTCCAGCGCCTGGGCATCGGTGTTGGCCGCGATGAAATCCACGCCTTGGAGGTGGTATGAAATCATGGTATTTACCGCATTTCCACCCGCCCCGCCGATGCCGATCACTTTGATCTTGGCTGGGTTCCTCTCCCCTGTACTCGACAATTCGAACATCATGCCTTCCCTCCTAAAAGAATTCGAGAATCCATTGCTTGAGCCTTTTAAACATCCGGCTGATAAAATTCCCTTCCGTCCGGCCCAGTTTCTCCCGGGCGATGTTGCGGCTTCCATAGACCACGAGCCCTACGCCGGTTGCGTAAAGGGGGCTGTTGACGACGTCCATAAGCCCGCCGATGCCTATCGGGCAGCCCCTCCGGACCGGCATATTGAAGATCTGCTCCGCCAGCTCCGGGACCCCCTCGAGGATAGAGGCTCCGCCCGTCAGGACCACCCCCGCGGCCAGTATATCTTCGCAGCCGGATTTTGTAATCTCCTTGTAGGCCATCATCAGGATCTCTTCCATCCGGGGCTCGATGATCCGGCCCAGGATCTGCCGGGAGACCTCCCGCGGTTCCCGCCCCCCGACGCTGGGGACTTCGATGGCCTCATCCTTGGGGATCATCGGCAGGTAGGCGCAGCCGTAACGAATCTTGATCTTCTCGGCCTCGGCCATGGGTGTCCTGAGGCCTGTGGCGATGTCGCTCGTGACGTAATTGCCGCCGACCGGCAGGATCGCCGTGTGCTTGATGCTCCCCTCCGAAAAGACCGCGATATCGGTGGTCCCGCCGCCGATATCGATCAGGGCGACCCCGAGGTCCTTTTCGTCGTCGCTCAGGACCGCTTCGCTGGAGGCGATCTGTTCCAGGATGATTTCGTTAATGTCCAGCCCGACACGGTTGACCGATTTGACGACGTTCTGGATGGAAGTCACCGCGCCGGTCACGATATGAACCTTCGACTCCAGGCGGACCCCCGACATCCCCACCGGATCGCGGATTCCATCCTGTTCGTCGACGACATAATATTGAGGCAGGGTATGGAGGATCTGCCGGTCGATGGGGATGGCGATCGCTTTGGCCGCGTCGATCGCCCGCTCCACATCGTCCTCATTGACTTCCCGTCCTTTCACCGCCACGATGCCGAGGCTGTTCTGTCCTCTGATATGGCCGCCGGCGATCCCGACATAGACGGAACGGATCTCGCATCCGGAGATGCGTTCCGCTTCATCCACCGCCCGCTTGATCGATTCCACCGTGCTTTCTATGTTGACGACGACGCCCTTTCTCAGCCCTTCCGAAGGATGGGAGCCGACACCGATGATGTCGAGCCCCGCCTCTTTGACCTCGCCGACGACGGTACAGGTCTTCGTTGTCCCGATGTCCAGCCCGACAACGACGTTCTCTTTCTTACCCATGCATCCTCCCGCCCCTTATGGAATGTAATCCTCTTTGCCTCACATCCGGTATCCCTTTTTCGTACTTGCCGGTCCTTCGGATCCCAGGATGTTGCGCTGCTGGACATTGATCTTCGCCGGGTCGCTCAGGTCGATCAGCATATAACCCGCCTTGAGGTTCTTGCGGTCCAGATCCGCCATGACGGAGGTAAGCCTTTTGAGCTTGTTTTCATAACCGTCGAAGCCCAGTTTCAGGCAGAGACCGACGTCGGTGAACAGGGAGAGTCCGAAGGTCTCGCTCCCATGGATTTCCGCCACGCCGCCGATGGCGGGGATATTTGGGGCGCCGGCGAGATAGCCCAGGAGGGCAAGAGACTGCTTTATCAGTGTCTCGTTGGTTTTCCCTCCTTTGATGCAACCGGTGAGGATCGGGAGGTTCAGTTCATCTTCGGGATCCATTTTTTTGAAGGGGGATCCCTTGCCGTCCAGAAGATAGAGCCCTTGATCCGTCTGGAGCAAGGCGACGGCCTTTCTTTCCCGCACCCATATCACGAGCCGGTCCGGAAACTCACGTCCGACGAAGGCTTCCTGGATCCAGGGATTCGCCCTGATCCGGCGGGCAATCGCTTCAGGGTTCAGCGTCAGGAGGTTCGCTGCGGGACGGATCCCGGCCAGAGACAGGATCTCTTTTTCCGTCAGTTCCTTGCACCCCCGAACGACCGTTTCCCGGATGCTGAAATAGGGGGAGCGTATCGTTAGGTCGTATCCGACCAAAAGCACCGCGGTCACAGCGGTAATGGCACCCATCAGAAGAAAGGCCCGACCGATCTCCCGCAGGATCTCACCGGCGCGGCGCTTCAGTCGGTGCTTCCTTGCTTCCAGTTGCTGTTGAAAATCCTTTTTCATTGATCTGACCGCAAAACGTCGGCAGCAGCGCCGATTTTTTTACTCCCCGATGATCCGTACCTCGGTTTCGAGAGAATGACCCGTCGCCTCGAAGACCCTTTTTTGTACCAGGCCGATCAGGCTGACGACCTCCGCTGCGCTCGCCTGTCCCCTGTTGACGATAAAATTGCCGTGTTTCGCCGACACCTCGGCGTCCCCGATGCGCACTCCCTTGAGCCCTGCCGATTCAATCAGTCTGCCGGCCGGGATGGACCGGGGATTTTTAAAGATGGATCCTGCGTTCCTGAACTCCAGAGGGTGCTTTTCGCTTCTCAGAGAAAGGATTTCGCGGACCCTGCCGGCTATTTTTTCGGGGTCGCCCTTCCGGAGCCGAAACGCTGCACCGATGATAATCGTTTCTGCCGGCAAGTCAAGATTTCTATATCCGAAAATGAGAGCATCGCGCCCGAGGGTGCGTATCCCTTCTGCCGGCTCCAGCAGACGCAGCGATACAATCACGTCCTTCATCTCGCTGCCGTATGCGCCGGCATTCATCCGGACGGCCCCGCCGACGCTGCCGGGGATGCCGGCGCAGAATTCCATTCCCGTAAAGCCCTCGTTCATCGAGAGGACCACCAGTTCGGACAGTGCAACGCCGGCCTCCGCCTCGATATGAATCTCCCCTTCTCCACTCGGACTGATCTCAAGGCGATGGAGACCTGTCAGGGAAATGAGGGCCCCCCGGTAACCGCCGTCCCTGACGATCAGGTTGGTCCAATTGCCGACAGGAAGAAAGGGAATCCGGCGCTCACAAAGAAAGGCGATCGTTTCCGCCAATTCCACCACGTCTTTCGGGAAGACAAGGGCGTCGATCTTTCCTCCGACGCCGATCGAGGTGTGGCGGTCCGCCGGTTCGGCGAAACGGATATCCCCTGTTATCCTTTTGCTCAGCTCCTGATTCCAGGCGTCCATGTCATCCCCGCGCCTCTTTCTTTTCATCCCCGCGCCGCTTCAAAAACGCCTCGCCCACCTTCCAGACACTCCCCGCCCCCTGGGTGAGGATGACATCGCCCGGTCGCACGACTCCTTCCAGATGTTGCACGATGGCGTCAAAACCGGAAAGATGCATCGCATCCGGATGACCCGCCCCCCGGATCCCTTCACAGAGGGCCTCGGCGCTGACCCCCGGAATCGGTTCTTCGCTTGCCGGATAGATGTCGGTGACGATCAGACAATCGGCATCCGTGAAGGCCGTCAGGAATTCCCGAAAGAGGGCCTGCGTCCGGGTGTAACGGTGGGGCTGAAAAATGACGATGATCCGGGCCGGCCAGACCTGCTTTGCCGCGGCGAGCGTGGCCCGGATCTCTGTAGGGTGATGTCCGTAGTCGTCGACGACCGTGATCCCCTTAGCGATACCGCGGACCTCAAGACGCCGCTGAACACCGGTGAAGCGCTGCAATCCCTCACGGATGACGGGAAATTTCAGGTCCAGCTCCCTGCCTACCGCCACGGTCGCCAAGGCGTTGTAAACATTGAACAGCCCCGGCACCTTGAGTTTCACGCTTCCCAGAAGGGCCTTTCGGAAATACAGGGAAAAGCGGGTGGAAGATCCTGAGAAGGCGATCTCTTCCGCCCGATAGTCGGCCTCAGCGGTCAGGCCGTAAGTCACCGTCTTTCGTTTGATCCGGGGAAGGATCTCCCGGACCTGGGGGTCGTCCAGACAGAGGATCGTCGAACCGTAAAAGGGGACGATATTGGCGAACTTGAGGAAGGCCTCTTTGATCTCCTCCAAGTCTCGGTAGTGGTCCATATGCTCCCGATCGATATTGGTAATCACGGCCAGGCAGGGGCTCAGCTTCAGGAAAGAGCCGTCGCTCTCGTCCGCCTCGGCCACGATCAGCTCCCCGTCGCCGAGCCTGGCATTGCTCCCGATGCTGGCGAGCCTTCCGCCGATGACGACGGTCGGATCAAGGCCTCCGTGTGCCAGGAGCGTGGCTACCATCGACGTGGTCGTCGTCTTTCCGTGGCTCCCGGAGACGGCGATGGAGAATTTCATCTTCAGAAGTTCGGCAAGCATTTCGGCGCGTGGGATGACAGGGATATTGCGCTCATGGGCGGCGATCACCTCCGGGTTGTCCGGTCGTACGGCTGTGGAGGTCACCACGACGTCGGCATTGCCGATATGGGACGCGTCGTGGCCCCGTTGGATGGCGGCACCCAGGTCATCCAGCCGCTGGGTGATATCCGTTGAACTCAGATCAGAGCCGCTGATCTCATAACCCAAATTGAGCAGGACCTCGGCGATCCCGCTCATACCGATGCCGCCGATACCGACAAAATGGATGCGCCGGATTTTTCTGTACATGTTGCTTTTCTGAAGGGAATCTTTCATTTCTTTCCTCTTAGTCATTTTCTCCGGCACCGCATTCCAATAAGGCGAGACAGGCATCGACAATGTCCCGGGCCGCGTTCGGTTTGCCCAGGCCGGCAGCGGCGTCGGCCATGCCCCGGACCGCTTCGGGATGGCGGTACAGCCGTTCTATCAGAGCGGCCAGCAGCGGTCCTTTCAGATCCTTTTCCGCGATCACCTCCGCCGCCCCCGCCTGGTAGAGGACATCTGCGTTTCGCGTCTGATGGTCATTCACGGCAAAGGGGAAGGGAACCAGGATGGACGCCTTTCCGCCGGCGGTGATCTCTGCAATGGAGGTCGCGCCTGCCCGGCAGAGGAGGAGATCCGCCTTCCGATACGCTGAGGCCATATCCATGATAAACGGAGAAACCTCGGCTGTAAAGCCCCGTTTCCTGTAAGCTTCCGCAATCCTTTTCCGGTCGCTTTCCCCCGTCTGATGGATGAAATAAAGCCGGTCTTGCAGGTGCAGAAGGTCGTCCAGGGCCTCTTCGACGATCCGATTGATCGCGTGAGCCCCTTGACTGCCGCCGAAGATAAGGATCGTAAAGCCGGGATGGCCCATCCCTTTCTCGCGCGTTTGGGCAAGTAAGGCCGCCCGGATCGGGTTGCCCGTGACCAGGGTTCTTTTTTTCGGGAACCACTGCTGCGATGCCGGAAAGGTCAGAAAAATCCGGTCGGTAACGCGGCCGAGGATCCGGTTGGTCAGACCCGGAAAGGCGTTCTGTTCGGCGATGGCCGTTTTGATCCCCATGAGCCGGGAGGCCAGGACTGTAGGTCCCGACGCATAACCCCCCACGCCCACCACGATATCCGGACGGAATTCACGGAGAATCCGAAAGGAGGTGACAAGGCTTCCCGGGATCTTCATAAGGGCTCTTGCGGTTTGGGCCGGCCCCCGTCCTTTGATCCCCTCTACCGGGATCGTCCGGAGGGGCAGCCCCAGGGCGCCCAGGACCTTTTTTTCCATCCCCCGTTCGGTGCCGACAAAGAGGATCCGGTGTGCAGGGCGCCTCTGAAGGAACTCTTCAGCGATCGCGATCCCGGGAAAGAGATGCCCGCCTGTTCCTCCGCCCGCGATGATCATTCCTGCCGCGCGGTCATGCCGGGAATGCCTCCGCTCTCTTTCAAGGGCCTCCTTCGGGTCTGACGTTGCCATAGACTGCTTATCGGTGTTCGATTCCATGCCTTCCTTTCAGACCGCCTTCCGCTTCATCCTTCATAGCCGGAGATGTTCAGTAAAATGCCCACTGCAGTCAGGGACATGACCAGAGAGGTCCCTCCGTAGCTCAGAAAAGGGAGGGCCAGCCCCTTCAGCGGGATCAACCCCATAACCCCCGCAATGTTGATGAAGGCCTCCAGGGCCAGCAGCATCGTCAATCCGGAGGCCAGCAGGTTTCCGAAGAGCTCCGGTGCCTTCAGAGAGATCTGGAAGCCGCGGACGATAAGGATGATATAGAGAAACAAGATCAGTCCGACCCCGATGAACCCGCCCTCCTCGGCGATGACGGAGAGGATAAAATCGGTATGGGGCTCGGGAATATAGAAGAGTTTCTGCATGCCGTCTCCGATCCCCACACCGAAGGCGCCGCCGGAGCCGAAGGCGATCAGGGATTGGATGATCTGAAAACCGGAGTTGCGGGGGTCCTTCCAGGGATCGAGAAATGCCATCAGACGGGTCAGTCGGTAGCTTTTATGGAGGAGTAGCCAGACAGCGACCGGGAGCAACAGGGCGATAAGCCCCGCCAGATGGAGGATCCGGCCTCCTGCCAGATAGATCATCATCAGGGTGATGACGGCGATGATGACGGTGGTGCCGAAATCCGGCTGCAACAGGATCAGTCCCACGATGACCCCTGTGACGCCGAAAGGGATGAGCAGCCCTTGACGGATCTCGCGGATGTGGTTGACATTCTGCGCCAGGAAATGGGCAAGAAAGAGGATCAGGGCGACCTTTGCCAGCTCCGAGACTTGAAAAGAGAACACACCGAGGTTGAGCCAGCGGACCGCTCCACCGGCCCTGACACCCAGAGGGGGGACCCAAATCGCCAGGAGCAGGACAGCCGACATCGCGATGCCCGGCCAGGCCAGTTTCCGGAGCTTGTAATAGGGGATCCGCGTCATCATGACCATGATCAACAGCCCCAGAAAAAGGAAGAAGATCTGCTTCTTGAGAAAAAACTGCCCGTCCCGGAACCTCTCCATGGCAAGAATGGAGCTGGAGCTGTATATCATCACGGTCCCTACGGTCACCAGGAGCAACGTGACCAGCAGGAGGATCAGGTCGGGTTTCTTTTCTCTGGAGGCAGTTTTCATCAGTACAGTGCCTTGACCAATTCCTGAAATATTCTCCCCCGCTCTTTGTAATCGGTGAATTCGTCAAAACTCGCGCAGCCGGGAGACAGGAGGACGACATCACCGGGAGACGCAAGCTCCCTTGCCGTCGCTACCGCCTCTTTCATTGTGGCGGTGAGTCGGGTTTTGACCACCCCGCCGATGAGCGTGTGGATCTTTTCCCTTGCCTCTCCGAAGAGGACCAGCGCCCTGACCCGCTCCTGAATCAAGGGGACGAGTGTCTCGAAATCCCCCTCTTTGTCCCGTCCGCCCAGGAGCAGGACCACCGGCTGGGAGAAACTCTCAAGGGCCCGCATCACGGCTCCGACGTTGGTCCCTTTGGAGTCGTCATAAAAAAGGACGCCCTCTTTCTCGCCTGCGAATTCGATCCGGTGGGCAATGCCGCGGAAGCTCTCGACGGCCCGGATGATCTCCGCGGGGGTGCATCCGCACTCCCGGGCCGCAAGGATGCAGGCCATCACGTTTTCGGTGTTGTGGCGTCCCGGAAGTCGGATCATTCCCAGAGGGTATTCCTCCCTCGCGCCGTCTGGAGAGAGGCGGACCAGTTTTTCTCCTGCAAGGGAGATCCCCTGCTCGACGGCCCTTGAGGAGCTGAAACACTCCGTCCGCGCGGACAGTCGCCCCAGCAAGGATTGGGTGGAGACCTCGTCGGCGTTGAGTACGGCAAGGTCGGAGGCGGTCTGTCTGGCGAAGATCGATTCCTTGATCTGACGGTAGGCGTCAAAGCTGCCGTGATAGTCGACATGATCGCTGGTGACATTTAAAAGAAGCGCTATCCTCGGGTGGAATGTGCCGGCCCATTGAAGCTGGAAGCTGCTCACCTCGATCACCGCCCAATCCGCTTCCTGGGGTCCGTTCACGTAACCGATCAGGGGCGCGCCGATATTTCCGCCGACAAAGACCTTTTTCCCCGCCGTACGGAGGATCTCTCCCAGGAGCGTCGTCACGGTTGTCTTGCCGTTCGTGCCGGTGATGGCGACGAGCGGGGTTTTAAGGAATCGTGAGGCCAGCTCGAGTTCGCTCAGGATCGGGATCTCCCGCCTGATCGCTTCCGTAAGAATCGGGTTTGACGGATAGACCCCCGGTGACGGAACCACCAGGTCGGCCCCGGAGAGCACCTCCGGTCCGTAAGGGGCTGTGGTCAGATCGGCATCCAGCTGCCTCAGTTCGGAGAGGGCCTGCCCCCAGGCGGCCAGCGGCTTTTCATCGGTGAGAGCGATCCTGGCCTTCTTTTTTATAAGAAATTGGGTCGTCGCCAGCCCCGTCTTGCCGATCCCGATGACCGCCACTTTTTTACCTTTGAGATCCATCAATGCGACCTTACCTCAGTTTCAACGTACTGATCGCCACCAGGGCGAGCAGTATGGAGATGATCCAGAAACGGACGATCACCTTGGGCTCCGGCCACCCCTTGAGCTCGAAGTGGTGATGGATCGGGGCCATCCGAAAGATCCGCTTGCCGTTGGTGAGCTTGAACCAGCCGACCTGGAAAATGACGGAAAAAGTCTCCATGACGAAGACCCCTCCGACGATGGCCAGCAGGATCTCCTGCTTGGTCAGGACGGCGACGGCACCCAGAGATCCGCCCAGTGATAGGGCGCCCACGTCCCCCATAAAGACCTGGGCGGGATAGGCGTTGTACCAGAGAAATCCGATGCCGGCGCCGAGCACCGCCCCGCAGAAGATGGCCAGCTCCCCGGTTCCCGGGACATAGGGGATCTGGAGATAGGAGGCGATCCTGACGTTTCCGGCGAAGTAGGCAAACAGCAGATAGGTCATGAAGCAGGTGATCGCCGGGCCGATGGCGAGGCCGTCCAGGCCGTCGGTGAGATTGACGGCGTTCGCGGCGCCCACGATGATGAACGTGGATAAGAGGATGTATCCCAATCCCAGATTGGGAAGCGCGGTCTTGAAGAAGGGGATCGTCACGCTGGCGTTGTATCCCGGCTTTATATAAAGGATGAGACTGACGAAAAGTGCGATCGCGATTTCTGCGATCAAGCGGACCTTGCCCGGAACACCCCGGCTGTTCTGCCGGGTGAATTTCCGGTAATCGTCTAGAAAGCCGATGAGGCCGAATCCGAGCATGACCATGACCACGATCCAGATATAGCCGATCGTCAGATTGGCCCAGAGCAGGGTGGAGATCGTCACGGCAAAGATGATCAGGATGCCGCCCATCGTCGGTGTCCCTTTCTTGACGAAGTGGGAATCCGGCCCGTCCTCCCGGATCGTCTGCCCGATCTGGAGCGCCCGAAGCCTACGGATCAGCCAAGGGCCGATGACGAAGCAGATGACGAGCGAGGTGATCGCCGCATAGATCGTCCGAAACGTGATGTATCGAAAAACATTGAAAAATGAGTATGTCTCATGGAGCGGATACAGCAGATGAAAAAGCATTTTTCTTTCCTTCCCGGCACTCCCGGTCTTTGATTCGTGACGGAGCTTTACACCGTTTGCGATTTCAGGTCAAATGCCGATATAATCCCTTCCGCTGCCTCTTCCATTTTCATCTTTCGAGATCCCTTGAACAGGAGCCAATCCCCCTTCTTCAAAAAGGACCGCAGCGGGGCGACGAGCTCTTCGGGATCATCAAAATAGGCGATCCTCTCCTCGGAAAGACCCTCTTTCATCGCCCCTGCGGCCATGGAGCGGGACAGATCGCCCTTGAGGAAAATCCGATCGACACCGGTCTTTACAAGCAGTGCGCCTATTTCCTCGTGCAATTCCTCGGCCCTTCGCCCGAGTTCCAGCATATCGCCCAGGATCGCGACGGCCCTGCCTTTTTTTCGCAGCCCCTGCAAGGTCATCAGCGCCTCCCGCATGGAAGCGGGATTGGCATTGTACGCATCCAGGATCATGAAGACGCCGTTTTGCAGGCGACGGATCTCCATCCGTCCGGGAACAGGACAAAAGGCGGAAAGGCCCGCGGCGATCTCCTTCCGCTCGATACCCAGGGCCCAAGCCGCAGCGGCGGCGGCCAGGGCGTTCCGGACATTGTGCTGTCCCGGGGCGGCCAAAAGGACCGGGACCGCGGTACCGTCAATGACCAGTTCGAAGCGGATTCCTTGCGGCCCCAATACCTCCATCTGCCGGGCTGTGATATCCGTGCCGGATGCGAAGCCAAACGTGAGGCAAGGGCCTCGCCGACGCCGTGCCAGGATCCTGATGGCATCGTCATCGCAATTGATGAGCGCGGTTCCTCGTCCCTCCATGGCGTGAAAGAGGGCTCCTTTTTCTTCCCGGATCGCCTCCAGCGAACCCAGCCCCTCCAGGTGGGCGGGGCCGATATTCGTGATCAGACCGATGTCCGGCACGGCGATGGCGGCAAGCCTGGCGATCTCTCCCGGGCTGTTCGTTCCCATCTCGACCACGGCAAGCTGGTGCTCCTCACGGATCCTCAGCAATGTCAGGGGGAGACCGATTTGGTTGTTCAGGTTCCCCTCCGTCACAAGGACCCTCCTGGCCCGGGCGGCGATGGCGGCGATCATCTCCTTGGTGGTCGTCTTTCCCGAGCTCCCCGTGATCGCGATAATCGGCAGGCGGAACCTCCGCCGCCACATCGCGGCAATATCGCCCAGTGCCCGGAGTGTGTCCTGGACGCCGATCGCAGGCAATCCCTTGCTCCCCGCACCGAGTTTTCCAAGACGATCCGCCCTGAGGATCAGGCCGGAGGCCCCGTTTTGAGCAGCGGCGGCAAGGCAGTCATGACCGTCGAAACGGTCCCCCACAAGGGCGATAAAGAGATTTCCCTTGCTGAGCGTCCGCGTGTCCGTGGAGATCCCCAGGCACGACCATTCGGCGCCGCCCTGAAGCAGGATCCCTCCGGTTGCCTTCAGTATCTCTCCCGCAGGGAGAACGGGCCTCTCCGCCGTCATTTCTTTTTCCTGGCGGCCTGCCAGCGCACCAGCTCCTCTCTGGCGATCACCCGGTCATTGAAAGGGATCTTCTTTGTACCGATGATCTGATACTCCTCGTGCCCCTTGCCCGCGATCAGGACGATGTCCCGGGTATCGGCTGCGCCGATGGCGGTGGCGATCGCCCTTTTCCGGTCCGGGATGACCAGATAGCCCCGACCGGGATGCCCCGCCATATCGCCGGCTTCCGCGTATTTTACCGTTGGAATGCCTGTTTCAATCTCGCGAATGATGGCCAGAGGATCCTCGGTCCGCGGATTATCGGAGGTCACGATCACCAGGTCGCTATAGGCGGCCGCGGCCTCCCCCATCAGCGGCCTTTTCCCTCGGTCCCTCTCCCCCCCGCACCCGAAGACGGTGATGATTCTTCCCGCTCGGAACAGGGTGAGGTTCTCAAGGACCCGGCGGAGGGCGTCATCGGTATGGGCGTAATCGACAAAAACGGCGGGCTGTCCCGCCGTGCTGACCTTTTCCAGACGACCCGGGACCTGGAGCGAGGCAGCGATCCCCTCCCGGATGAACTCCCCGGTGATTCCCAGAGCGAAGGCCGCCGATGCGGCGGCAAGGATGTTGGAGAGGTTGAACCTTCCCAGAAGAGGGGAAGAGATGGAAACCTTTTCCCTGCCGAGAAGAAGGGTTGCTTCGATGCCGTCCAGAGAGAGGCGAAAATGGGACGCCGTGACATCGCAGGGGTATTCGATTCCATAGGTGATCCGTTCGCTTCCGGAGCCCTGCCCAAGTTCACCAAGGAGTCGCCGGCCCCAGGGATCATCCCCGTTGATGATCGCATGCTGCGGACGGTTTTTCCTCCGGCCGGGGAGCACTTCGGAAAAGAAGCGCTTTTTGGCCTGGAAGTAGTTCTCCCTCGTCCGGTGGTAATCGAGGTGGTCCTGGGTGAGGTTCGTGAAGACACCCAGATCAAAGGCACAGTCGTCGACCCTCTTGAGGTCAAGGGCATGAGAGGAGACCTCGGCCACGACATGGGTGATTCCTTGGTCCGACATGGCCCTTAAGATCCTTTGCATCTCAAAGGATTCAGGCGTCGTGTTGGGCGCGGGGAGAGTCTTTTCTCCATAGCGGTAGTTTACCGTCCCTAAAACGCCGGTAGAAAATCCTGCTGCCTGGAGGATCGATTCGATCAGGTAGGTGACTGTGGTCTTGCCGTTGGTCCCCACGACGGCGATGAGACAGATCCCGATGGAAGGGTCGTCGAAAAAGTTTCTTCCCAGGATACCCAGGCAGCGTCTGCTGTCCCGGACGCGGATGGCGCTGATCTCTGCGGGGGGGTAGAACTCCCTCTCGTGGATAATGAAACCGGCGCCACAGCTCAGGGCGTCGGCGATGAATTCATGACCGTCTGCCTTCAGACCGGGGATTGCCACGAAGAGGCTGCCTTCGCGACATTGACGGGAGTCGTAGCAAACCGACACCACTTCGCCGTCCGTCCGTCCCCTGGTCTCCAGTGGATCGATCCCTCTGATCAGCCGCGACAGTTGCATCGGAACCTCTCATGATCCAAGGCTGAAGGTGACGGTGCAGAGGCGGTTCTGCGGAGCAGGATGGCCGGCCGCCGGTTTTTGCGTTGTCGCCCAGCCGCTTCCGATGATCTGGACGTCTAGCCCTTTTTCTTTGGATTTCTTGAGAACCTCACGGATCGACATCCCCCGGAAGTCGGGAATACGGGTATCGTCCTCTTCGAGGGGGGCCTGGAGAGTTTGCGGCGCCGGGGCCGACGCCAGTTTCACCTTGATATCTATACCCGGCTTTTCCTCTTCGTGGACGGGACTGCCGATGTTCGTCTTGAAACGGGTCAGCAGCTGCTCCCCGATCTCCTTGAAGACCGGTGCGGCAGCGACCCCGCCCCATCTGTCCCGCTGCGGTTCATCCAGGATGACGAGGATCGCGACCTGCGGATCATCCGCCGGAAAGAATCCCATGAAGGAGGTCTTGACCCTCTCGCTGGAATAGACATGTCTGGCGAAATCGAATTTCTGGGAGGTGCCTGTCTTGCCGGCGACGGCGATGTTCACGATACGGGCATGCTTGCCTGTGCCGTCTTCCGCACCGACCACGTCGGTCAGGATATGGGTGAGCCTCTTGGCGGTCTCCGGTGAGACAATCCGGCGGACCATGGTCGGATGATAGGCCTGGATAAGTTTTCCCTTCCGATCCACGAGCCCCCGTACAACGAACGGTTTCATCAGGACTCCCTGGTTGGCTATGGAGGAAAGGGCGGTAATGAGTTGGATGGCGGTTACGGAAATGCCCTGGCCGAAGGCAATGGTTGCCGCATCCACCCGTGTCCAGTTCTCCACGGGCCGGAGCAGCCCGCTCACCTCGCCCGGAAGATCAATCCCAGTCTTGACACCGAAACCGAAATTGCGGATATACCGATAGAATTTCTCCCTGCCGAGCCTTTCCGCTACCTTGACGGAACCGATATTGCTTGAATACTTGAGGATTTGCCGGAAGGTGAGGGAGCCGTGCCTTTTGCGCTGAGCTTCATGAATCACCCGATCGGCGACGATGTAGTTCCCGTTTTCACAGTTGAATAGGTCTGTTTCTTTGACAACTCCTTCCTCAAGCGCAGCCGCAGCCAGAAAGGGTTTGAAGGTGGAGCCGGGATCGAAGCAGTCGGTGATGGCCTTGTTTTTTCCCATGGCGGGGTTCCCAGTCGAGAAGGTGTTGGGATCGAAACCCATTTCATTGGCCAGGGCCAGGATTTCACCTGTGCGGGGATCCATGACGATGGCAAATCCTCCCTTGGCGCCTTTGGCTTTCACCGCTGCCTTAAGACGGGACTCCACGAGGTGCTGGATGCGGCTGTCGATGGTCAGGACAAGGTTGTAATTCTCTTTTAGGGCCGCTTCCTGCTTCTCCACCCGCGGATAGAGTCTTTGCCCTTTGGCGTCTCGTGTCCAGAGCAATTTTTCGGGATCTCCCTTGAGCTGCCGGTCGTATTTCAGCTCGAGCCCCTCCAGGCCATTGGCATCGATACCGACGAATCCGATCAGATGCCCTGCCAACTCTCCGGCGGGATAGAAGCGTTTGGGCTCCTTGACGATAAATATTCCTTCAATCCCCAGCTCCTGGACACGGTCGGCCTGTTCAGGGGCAATGCGGCGGGCGATCCAACAAAAATTCTTTTGACCGGAGAGTTTCCTTTGAATGAATGTCCTGTCCATACCCAGTGCAGTGGCAAGCGTCTTGGCCGCGTCACCGGGACTGTTGATCTTGGACGGGTCTGCGCATACGGAATCTGCCATGATGGTGGCGGCGAGCTTCTCTCCATTACGGTCAAAGATGATCCCGCGGTCGGGTTGCAGTTGGAGGGATTGGGTATGCTGCTTCGCGGCAAGGGTCTTCAACGCCTTACTGGAGAGAATCTGGAGCTGAAATGCCCTTGAACCGAGGGCAATGAAGAGCACCAGGAAAAAGGCCAGAAGCGTGGCGATCCTGAATTTCAACCATTTTCTGGATTCACTGGTCATTTGATGAGAATCACCTGCTCCCTTCCAGGGTATACCATCTGTAATTTTTCCTTGGCGATGGTTTCAATCCGCTGAGGCGCCTTGAGGGTAGCGAGTTCAAGCTTCAGCTTCGCCTGTTCTTCGTTAAGCTGCTCTTTGCTGCTCAGCTCCCTGGCAATCTGGTACTCCAGCTCTGTCATGTGGATGTGGCTCCAGACATAGATAAGCAGCACCACCATAAGGATTGCCGCGACAAAGATCCAAATGGAGTACCCGGCATCGCGGGATGTCCTCTCCCCCTCATGAACGGTGTGTCTAAGGACCTCTACGGCTTCCATGGCTATACCCTCTCTGCAGTTCTTAGTTTTGCGCTTCTAGAGCGGGGATTGTGCTGAATCTCCGCCTTGCCGGGTGTTCCCGGTTTCTTGCTAAGGATCCTCAGGGTCGGTTCAAGGCCGCAGACGCATATAGGAAGATCAACTGGACAGATGCAGCCTTTCTCCGCAGTACGGAAGGCGTTCTTGACGATCCGATCTTCCAGGGAATGAAATGAAATCACCGAGAAGCGCCCTCCAGGTACGAGCTGTTTCGTTCCATCGAGGATGGCCCTCTGAAGAGAGGCCAGCTCATCGTTGACGGCGATCCGAAGTGCCTGGAAGGTCCTCGTCGCCGGATGGATCCTCTGGCGTTTTGCATCGCGAGAAGCCGCCCGAACTATCAGAGAGGCCAGGTCGGCCGTCGTCCTGATGGGAGAAAGCTTCCTGCTTTCCACGATAGAGCGTGCGATACGTCTTGCCATCCTTTCCTCGCCGTAATCCCTGATGATCCTTTCCAGTTCCTCTCCGGAGAGCGTGTGGATGAGATCATAGGCGCTGCGTCCCCGGCTGCGGTCCATCCGCATATCCAAAGGGGCGTCCATGGAAAAGCTGAACCCCCTTTCCGCCGTATCCAGTTGATGGGAGGAGACTCCCAGATCAAGGAAGACCCCATCGACTTTCCCTATGTTTCTTTCCGCCAGTATTTCCTCCATGTCGGCGAAATTCCCTTTGACCAGGATCTTTCTTTTTCCAAACCGGGCCAGCCTCCTCTCCGCTTCCCGGAGCGCATCCTGGTCGGTATCGATTCCGATCAGAAACCCGTCAGGTGCTGTGCTGAGCAGAATCGCCTCGGCGTGTCCCCCGCCCCCCAGTGTGCCGTCCACATAGATGCCTCCCGCACGGCAGCCAAGGGATGCAATGACCTCTCTGACCATGACAGGCGTATGGAATACAGCCATTTCCGGGGCCTTTCATATTCCAAGATCCGCCATATAGTCGCTGAAGCTCTCCAGGTTGTCTCCGCTCTTTTTCATTTCCTCTTCGAATCGTTCCTTGCTCCAGAGCTCGATGACTTTGATCATACCGGCCAGGACGATCTCCTTATCGAGCTTTGCGAATTCCCTGAGATTGGGGGGGATCAGGATTCGTCCCTGACCGTCCAGTGTGCAATCGACCGCCCCCGACATAAAGAACCGCTGAAAGGCGCGGACTTCTTTGCGCAGCAGCGACTGGTGGGAAACTTTTTCCTCGATGACCCGCCACTCGTCATAGGGGAAGATCATCAGATAGCCGTCCCAATTCGTGATCACCAGGCGGTTGTCGTATTTTTCGGCAAACACCTCGCGGAGTCGTGACGGGAAAATGACCCTCCCTTTGTCATCGATGGTGTGGTAATATTGTCCCCGAAAGACGGACATTTTGGATTTTCTCCTCCACTATAAACCACTTTACTCCACTTTGATGCCAAGATAGAGGAGGAAATTCGCTTTGTCAAGCAATTTTTTTACTTTTTTTGTCTGTTGGTCTGGTATCTGGAGATCGATTCGCTGTGCGCGTCGAAACTCGATGAAAATTCATGGGTTCCATCTTTTTTCGACACGAAATAGAGATAATTGACATTAGCGGGATAGAGGGCGGCTCGGAGGGAATCGATCCCGGGGTTGGCGATCGGCCCCGGCGGGAGGCCTTTGATCAGGTAGGTGTTGTAAGGAGTGTCTTGTCTGAGGTGGCTTCGCAGGACTTTTTTGACAGGGGTGCCTGCCTGTTCGAGATGATAGACGGCGGTCGGGTCGCTCTGTAGTTTCATCCCGCGTTTCAGGCGGTTGTGGAAGACGGCGGAGATGAGGGGTTTTTCCTCCTTATTCCCCGACTCCTTGCCGATGATCGAGGCAAGGGTCAGCCATTCATCAAAGGTCAAACCCATCTTTTCCGCCCGTTTTCTCATCTCCGGCGTGATCTCTTTCCAGAATTGCCTTACGATGATCCGGACGACCTCCCGGGTGGTCATGGACCGGTCGAATTGATAGGTTTCGGGAAAGAGGTATCCTTCGATGCTGTCCGCTTCGATACCGAGCGATCCGAGGAATTCCTTGTCGACAGTGAGGGCCATGAATTCTTTCTCGTTGATGAGCTTATCGGCAAGCAGCCGCTTGGCAATGTCGCTCACCGTAATGTCTTCGGGGAGCATCACTGTGTAGGACTTGATCTCGCCCCGGACCAGCTTGTCGAGTATCTCTGAAGGGGAGAGGGAGCCGGTGATCTCGTATTCGCCTGCCCGGATCTGTTTTCTTGCGCCCTTGCCGAGGGCGAGCAGCCAAAAAAAGGGGCGGTTTGCGACGAGGCCCGCGTCGTTCATGATCTCCGTGATCCTGAAAAAACTGGCCCCTTTGGGGATATCGACGATCCTCACGACAGTCGGGTGATCCACAGGTGAATGGGCATAGCGGAAAAAAACGATAGCCGTCAGGGTGACGACCAGCAGGAGCAGGAGGGCCGTTTCCCGGCGGTGGGCCGAAGCGGTCTTTCGTATCCTTTTGATGGTCTTCTTAATTGTCTTCATCTGCATCCGAAGAGCGGCCCGCTTTCCCTCCGCCTGCCATCGAGTCGAGGTAGCCCTGCAGGATGATGGAGGCGGCGACACGATCGATGCGGGCCCGTCGTTTGTCCCAGCGCACGCCCTTCTCGCGGAGGAGCTCCTCTGCCTCAACGGTGGAGAGGCTTTCATCCCAGCGGATGACGGGAAGGGAAAAACGCATCTTCAATCGTCGAACAAAGCGGTTGACCTTCTCGCATTGAATCCCTTCACTGCCGTCGAGCCGGACAGGATAGCCGATGACGATCTGTTCGATCCCGTGGCCTCTGATCAGCTCCGCGATCGCATCCAGATCCGCCTCGCGGTTCTTTCTCACGATAGTCGCCACTCCCTGGGCTGTCATCCCGAGCTCGTCGCAGACGGCGACCCCGATTCTACGGCTACCGTAATCGAGTCCCAATATCCTCAAATCCCTCTCTCCTTGAGTAAAAAACGGCGCGTATAAACCATCGGCTTGGAAAAGTCTGTTATTTTTCCCATGAACGACTCCTCTTGTCAACCGATAGTGATGAGGGATAGTGGCTCCGTTTGGCCGTGAAGATGCCTCAGAGAGGGCGATTTACAGGTTTTTCGGGCAAACTGCCGTCGAAGCGCAGCGGCCGCAAGGGCAACTGTCTGAGCGCCGCAGGCGCGAGTTTTGCCGTTGCAGCGGAGGGAGACGCCGCAGGGTCGAAAAAGAGGTATGAGCGCCGGCGAGGCAGATCTTTGCGGTCGAAATGCGTCACTGCCTGATGAAGGAGTGAAGCGGTTTCTTGGCGGATCTGCCGGGGAAAACAGACCCATCGCATGAGGAGGGCCTGTTGCCTCATTGAAAAATGTTACCGAAGGGGAAGAGATTTTAGGTAACGTTGACTCATAAAAGATGTTACCGAGGTTTGTTGTTAATGGAGAAGATTTTTTTCATTTTCTTATCCAT
>Ga0172375_10001240_pt1 | contig 41154 bp, 42 predicted proteins | sample LakKiv1m_FD_114537 | JGI IMG/M metagenome (GOLD analysis project Ga0172375, IMG submission 114537) | Freshwater microbial communities from Kabuno Bay, South-Kivu, Congo - kab_092012_11.1m | ecosystem: Environmental > Aquatic > Freshwater > Lake | place: Democratic Republic of the Congo... | reverse complement strand
GTGTCACGTAAGTTTTACTTAAATATATAAGTTTAGTCTTAATGTGATGTACTCAGGTATAACTTACGTGACGGGCTCCCGAAAGTTTTACCTTGATAGATTAGTTTATATCTAAGTAGTTTAATATTGGTAATCTTAAGGGGCGTGCCCCGAAAGTTTTACCTTGATAGATTAGTTTATATCTAAGTAGTTTTATTTAGGTATAACTTTCGGGGCGTGGCTCAGTTTGGCTAGAGCGCAGCGTTCGGGACGCTGAGGTCGGTGGTTCAAGTCCACTCGCCCCGATTAATTTGCCTGCTATATGTTTTTAAGCAAATTAATCCCGAGCAACCTTTGTTCTTTTATTCTGTTGCGAGGGACCAAATAGAATCGGCCCTAGGTTTCCCTCGCCAGCTGTAAGTAAAATAATATGGCTAGGGACTTCGTCGGATGAATTAAAAGCGATGCGGCTTCGCAAGCCCAATCGCTTCGACCAAATTTCATTGCAAAAATAATTTTTTAAAATATGCCTAAAAAATTCGCAACCACCAAGAATATTATTTCAAAAGATTTCCTCTATCAACAGAACCTCCTTAAAGATCTGATGGATTCCGTTCCTGATGTTATCTATTTTAAAGATAAAACCGGAAAATTAATTTTAGTCAATCAATCATATGCTGACGGGTTGGGCTGTACTCCGGAGGATGTTGTCGGAAAAACTGATTTTGATTTTTTCCCCAAAAAAAAAGCTCAAATGATGACTAATGATGATCTGCGGGTTATGCGCAGCGGAAAACCCATCATTGATAAAGTTGAAAGAGCTACCCGCCCGGATGGAGAGGACAACTATGTTTCTACTACAAAAATCCCTAGATTTGATGATCAGGGCCGCATTATAGGCATTATCGGCATAACCAGGGATATCACGCGCCGTAAGCAACTGGAACGCCTCTTGCAGGAAAAAAGTAATATTGATAAAAAGATAGAAGCGCTCGAAGAGCTCAACAAAATGAAATCCTATTTTATTTCGGTTGTTTCTCATGAGATAAGAACGCCTCTAACAGTAGTTAAAGAAGCGGTTTCTTTGATTGCCGATTCAAAAATAGGAATCCTTAATGCAAAACAAGAGATTATTATAAAGAATGCGGCAGTCAATATTGAGAGGCTTAAAAATATCATTAACGACCTTCTTGATATTTCGCGTATTGAGAGAGGTGTTTATAAATTACAATATTCTTTGGTCAATTTAAACGACCTGCTGACCGATACTTCCGGATATTTCAAGGATTCTGCCGGACAAAAAGGCGTCAAATTAGAATATCGCTTGCCAAAAAGACAGATAAATATTTTTGTGGATTATGAAAAGATCAACCGTGTTTTAAGCAATTTGATTACTAACGCCATAAAATTTACTGAGGAGGGCGGCAGCATAAAAGTTGAAGTTAAGGTACTTGAATCTAAAATAAGGATCGGCGTTATTGATACAGGGATAGGGATCCCTAAGGATGGCCTGTCTAAGGTGTTTAAAAGATTTGTCCAGGTTACTAATGATTCTCAAAAGAAAAACAAAGGGCTCGGGCTTGGGCTATCTATAGCTAAAGAGCTGGTGCAGATGCATGGAGGTGAAATTTGGGTAGAGTCTGAGGTAGCACATGGAAGTAAGTTTTATTTTACACTACCTAAAATTTATAGCGTCGACCTTCTTCAAAAAGATTTAAAGGATAAAATAAATGCTTTGCTTAAGAATGGAATATCGCTGCATTTGATCAATTTGGTCATAATTAATTACAAACATTTCAAAAAAAATATCAAACTTGAATTAGTTAAGATTTTTACCGATTTAAATAGCGTTATTAATGAAGTTTTAGATAAGTACGCTAAAACTATTAATAAAGAAGAAGCAGTAATTATAAGCGACAAAAAAAGCGGGTCTTATGATATTATCCTTCCAGGAATTCAAGATAAAGAATTCAATGGTTTCTGTTCAGTTTTAAAAGATAATATCAAAGCATATTTTAAAAAGCAGAATATCGAAGAGATATTCATAAATTTGGGTGTACTGCATTATCAGCAAAGGATGGAGCCTAAAGTTAATCAACATGTTATTGCCAATGTGAACTTAAAAAAGATATTGATAGGTTCAGAGATGCGCCGTTTCCCAAGGTTTAGCTATACTGCTGATATTTCCATAAATGCGCACGGCAGCACCAGTAAGATGCAGTCTATCGATATTTCCGAAGGAGGGTTGTGTTTTATCGCCAATAGGAGCATGATCACTGATTCGCAAGTCATCCTACATTTTGGGCTAGGGAAAAATAAATCGTTTTATGCCAAAGGCAGGGTAACTTGGATAAAAAAAATCGATGAAGATTCTAACATGGATATAAATAAATATAAAGTCGGTGTTGAATTTAAAGGTTTAACGACAAAAAATAAAAGAATAATAAGGAGTTTAATTAATTCGATACCATGATCATCAATAATATTAATTCAAGTAATTTTAAAAAATATGGCTGGGTTATTGAATATCCGGATAAAGCTCAAGGTTCAAAAACAAAGAATTTATTCCGCATAGTTTTAAAAGAGCCGAAAGGATTCGGTTGGAGAATAGCTTATTTGATTGTAAGGGATAAAGCGGTAAATAAGCTGGAGCAGCACCCACAGAGCTATGAGAGCTTTGAACCTGTCAAAGGCAGAAGTGTTTTATTTGTTGCCCAGGCCAAAGATCCTAAAAAAATTAAAAGTTTTTATCTGGATAAACCGGTTATTTTAAAAAAGAAGATTTGGCATGCGATAGTAACTTTGACCAATGAATCTGAAGTAAAAATTACTGAAAATTCCCAGGTAAAATGCGTTTATTGGCAGATAAGATAATAATTAAAATTGTAGATTTTTTACCTCGTGTTATAATAAAAAAATGGAGAATCGTATGGACCAAAAAAGGATATTATTAGTTGAAGATGAAGTTTCTCTTTCGGAATTAATGAAGATTAGGCTAGAGGCTAATGGCTATGAGGTAATTTCCGCCTTTGACGGGCAGGAAGCTTTAGACTTGGCAAAAAAAGAAAAACCCGACTTGATCATTCTTGATCTGATGCTGCCAAAAATTGACGGATATAAAGTTTGCAGACTGCTTAAGTTCGACTCCAAATATGAAAAAATCCCTATTATTATGTTTACCGCAAGAGCACAGGATTCAGATAGAAAATTAGGCGAGGAAGTAGGAGCCGATGCTTATATTATTAAGCCTTTTGAGCCGGAAATATTATTAAGTAAAATCCAAGAGTTTTTGAAATCCCGGGGATAAAAGTATGGTTAAAAAAATGAATATCGATTTATTAATTGAAAAAGGGATAATAACTCAGGAGCAATTGAATGCTGCCAGGCAAGAGGCTGCAAGGTCTGGCGTTCCTATCGAAAGAGCCTTGGAAAAACTGGGGTTTATTTCTGAGGCGGATATTGCAAGCGCGGTTGCTGATAACCTAGGGGTGCCTTTTATTGACCTGGCCGATTATTTGATCGATCCTGAAGTAATAAAACTTGTTCCTGAAGCAGTCGCGAAAAAATACAAAGCAATTCCTCTATTTAGGATAGGGGATAGCTTAACAGTGGCGATGGTTGATCCTGAAGATGTTTTGGCTGTTGATGAAATCAGGATGAAAGCCAAGATCGGAACAGTTGAGACGGTTCTTTCTACGGAACAAATGATCCAGAAAGTTATAGGCCAATATTATGGAGCAATGGGCAGCGCTGCGGAATTGGTCAAGGACATGACCAAGGAAAAGATGGAATCCGCTCTCGGACGGGCAAAGGGTTTGGCTGGCGTGGCAGAAGAGGCCCCGGTAATCAAGTTGGTTAATTTAATCATTATGCAGGCAGTAAAAGATAGAGCATCAGATATCCACGTTGAACCGACTGAAGAAAATGTATTAGTGCGATACCGTATTGACGGTATTTTACATGAAGTGCAGGAGTTGCCTAAGCACCTTCAGAGTGCTCTGGCTTCCCGTATAAAAGTTATGGCCAAAGTTGACATTGCTGAGACCAGGAATCCGCAGGACGGCAGGATCCAGCTTAAAATGGAAAGTAAAAATTTGGATTTAAGGGTTTCTACTTTTCCTACTTTGCACGGTGAAAATATCGTTTTGAGAATATTGGATAAATCTTCAGCTCTTTTGGGCTTGGCTGATCTGGGACTTGCCGAAAAAGAGGTAAAAGAATTTAATAAGATGATCCGTCATTCCAACGGCATAGTTTTAGTTACCGGCCCTACGGGATCAGGTAAAACAACAACACTTTACGCTTCACTTTCTACAATTAATTCTATCGAGAAAAATATTATCACTATTGAAGATCCTGTGGAATATGAGATCCCTTTAATCCGTCAGACACAGATCAACCCGCGTGCCGGATTGACTTTTGCAAATGACCTTCGTAGTATTTTAAGGCAGGATCCTGATATTATCATGGTTGGTGAGATCAGGGATAAAGAGACGGCGGATGTGGCTATACAAGCTTCTTTGACCGGGCATTTAGTATTTTCAACTCTTCATACTAATGATGCCCCGAGCGCTCTAACTCGTCTTCTTGATATGGGTGTTGAGCCATTTCTGGTGTCAAGTTCCGTAATTGGGATCCTTGCTCAGAGATTGGTCAGGAAGATTTGCCCGAAATGCAAAGAACCGTATACTCCAACAGATGAAATTTTAAATAGTTTGAAGCTACCCGGGAAAACAGAACTTTACCGTGGGCGCGGGCACAATTGTTCTCAATGCAGAGGCACGGGTTTTCAGGGCAGGATTGGCATCTTCGAGCTTTTAGTGATTAACGAAGAAATCAAGAATATGATAATTGCTAAAGCTTCCGCAAATGAGATCAGGAAATTCGCTATTGCCGGCAAAATGCGGACCCTTTATGAAGATGGTGTTGAAAAAATGAAAAAAGGATTAACTACAGCTGAAGAAGTGTTAAGGGTTACTGAAGAAATATAACAATTTATGATAGGAGGCAGCGATGATTTTAGTCATGATTTTCGCGGTTATAATCTTGCTTTTGGGGGTAGTTTTTATGCTAGGGCGGGATACTCTGAAAAAACTTGATAGCTTCTTGAATAAGTCTTTGGTGGCTAAAGATAAAGAACTTGGTTATAAATATAACAAAATACTTGGGATTATTTTAATAGCTTTGGCGTTTAGCCTTTTTTATATCAGTTTAACTGTCAGAAAATAGTTTAAAATGGCAAACTTTAAATATAAAGCCAGGGATAAATTCGCAAGGCCGGTATCAGGGTCTTTAGTTGCCCAAAATAAAGACGCTGCGGTCAAGGCTTTGCAAGATATGGGGTATGTTCCGATATCCATTGATGAGTTCATTGATTTTGCCCCCCAGGATATTTTAAAAAAATTCAGAAAAGTAAAATCAGAAGAAATTAGTTCTTTTACCCGCCAGTTGTTTGCTTTGCAAAAAGCGGGCTTGCCGCTGCTTTCCAGTTTAACCGCCATTGCCGAACAAACAAAAAATAAATATTTTAAAACCGTTATAGAAGAGATTGCCAGGGACATTAAAGCAGGGGTAGGTTTTTCTGATAGTTTAAAAAAACATGGTAAAATCTTTGACGGCGTTTATGTAAGTATGATTCGCGCGGCAGAGGCCAGCGGATCTTTGGTGATTATTTTAGAGAGGCTGGCAATTTTACTTGATGGAGAGATCGATACGAACAATCGGATCAAATCTGCTACGCGTTATCCGATGATTTCTTTAGGTGTTTTGTGCGCCGCATTTTTGATTATTGTCACTTTTGTGATCCCCCGCTTCGCCCAAATTTATGGGCAATTTAATGCTATGCTACCTCTTCCTACAAGGATTTTAATTGCCTTAAACTATTTTATTAAAAATTATTGGTACCTGGCAATTCTTATTTTAGGCGGTTCAATTTTTGGGTTTATGAGATTGATAAAATCTTCTTTTGGCAAGCCTTTGTGGGATAATTTTAAATTAAAGATTCCTGTTTTTGGCCCCCTTTTTACTTTGCTTGTTATGTCACGGTTTAGCAGGATAACTTCATTATTAATGAAAAGTGGGGTGCCGATTTTAGAGGTTTTAGATTTATCCACGAAATCAACTGGAAATATCATTATTTCGCGCGCGATTGAGAATATTAAAGAAAGTGTTAACCAGGGCAGGGGCATGTCAGAGCCGATGAAAGTCAGCGGATTATTTCCTCCGGTTGTAATACAGATGGTTGCTATCGGGGAGCAGACGGGAAAAGTTGATGAATTGCTTTTAAGTGTTGCGGATTATTATGACCTGGAATCTGGTTATATGATCAAGAATCTGACTACTTATATTGAGCCGGTTCTTATTATCATCCTGGCAATGATGGTCTTGGGCTTGGCTTTAGCGGTTTTCTTGCCAATGTGGAATCTTATCAAAATTTTCAAACCTGCTTAATACCCATGCAAAAATGGCGATTTTCCTAAAAAGAAAAACTGCTTTTACAATCCTCGAACTTTTATTAACTGCCTGTATAATGTTTTCTTTAATCGGGATTTTTATTGCCTATGCGAATGCCACTTTGGAGGTGGTTAAGGAAATTACTTTACGCAACGAATTGGGGCATATTCGGATGGCCCTTGAGCATTACAGAATTGTAAACAGCGAGTATCCCCAAGAGCTTAAAGATCTGATAAGAGAATATTTGCCGGATAAGCAGACGGTAAATATTATAACCAGCCAGGCTTATCTTAAGGCATTTAGAGTTTCCGACAAAGGAGAGCTTCTGGATCCTTATAGGAATGAATATTTATATAACAGCCAATGGGGCAGGGTTTGGTCTTCAACCAAGGGGTTTGAAGCTTGGTGAAAACGTCCTTGACTTTTTGTATATAGGTACTAAAATATTGATATTGTATTAATTAATAATCTTACAAGGAGGGATGTATGCGTCGCGGGTTTACCTTGATCGAGTTAGTAATGGTAATAGTCATTTTGGGTATATTAGCTGCAGTTGCTGTGCCGACATTCTTTAATCTTCAGGCAGACGCAAAGGTGGCGGCTGTAAAAGGAGCGTTGGGTGGTTTAAGAAGTGGTGTTGCTATCTGGTATGCCAAAAGTGCCACAAGTGGGGCTCCATCTTTTCCAGCGATGTCCGATATTACTGCTTATACCAATGGTGTTATGGTTAATGGCAGTATTCCTCCAAACCCATATTTCACAGGAGCTACGACTTTGGCTACAGCTATAGTTTCTACTAGCGGTATCACTGCTACCACAGGCAGGGTTACCGCGGCTAGTGCCGGTTGGATATATCAGCCTGCCGACGGCCAGATCTGGGGAGCGACAACTGATTCCACAGCATATTAATTTAAATTTGTTTGAGAAAAAAGCCCTGATATTATAATCGGGGCTTTTTTTTGGCATAATTTCTACACCCGATAATCTTATAGGATAGAGTGTGCTTGTTGCTCTACCAGTTTCCTTTTGAATTGGGTCTACTTGAATTAACATGAATAGAACAAAAACTTTACTCTCCGTTGGGTTTATAGGGCTACTGGTCTTTCTTTATTTCTACGATATTATATTCTCAAATAATTTATTTACCTTCCGTGATTTATCTCGATATTATTATCCTTTGAGGTTGTTTACGTTTGATCAGATAAAGGCCGGAACTTTTCCTTTTTGGAATCCGTTTATAGGTTCCGGGCATCCGCTTTTTGCGACTCTGCAGTCTGTGGTTTTATATCCAATGAGTCTAATTTATCTCCTGCCGGATTTTGATTTCGTTTTTAATTTCTTTATAATTTTCCATATTTTTTTAGCTGGAATATTCTTTTATTCCATGATGAGGGAGTTTAAATTCACTTATTTAAGCTCGCTTATTTCAGCGGTAGTATTTATGTTCGGGGGTTATCTCATTGCTGTAATAAACCTGACCACTACTTTAGCCGCGGCTGTCTGGTTCCCGGTAGTTTTTATCTTTTTTAATCGGGCAATCGAAAAGAGAAGGTTTGTTGATATTTTTCTGGCCGCGTTATTTTTAGGATTGATGTTTTTGGGCGGAGAGCCGACGCCTTTTTATTCAACAGTTTTTGTATTGGGTTTCTATTCTTTATGGAAATATTTTAAGGATTACCGCCAACTGTTCAAAAGTTTTGTGATCTTGTTGTCTCTGATTTTGCTTTTTCTTCTATTATTTAGTTTTCAGATCATTCCTTTTGTTGAATTAATCAATCTTTCCAATCGCAGCCAGTCTACTTTCGAAGCCACTGCTTATTGGTCATTCCATCCGCGTGATATTATAAATTTTGTCCTCCCATTTTTTTACGGATCTTTACAGTTCCAAGGGGATAGTCCTTACCGCCAGGACTGGCTTTTGTTGACATATTTAGGGATAATTCCCATTATATTGTTTACGATTTCATTGTTTTTATGCCGGGATAGATTGTCCAATTTTTTTAAAGTAACATTCATCCTTGGGTTGATCCTGATCATGGGTAAATTCACGCCTATCTATAAAATACTTTTTGATTTTATACCCGGGTTTGGTTTAATAAGGTACCCGGTAAAATTTTTCTTTTTAAGCGCTCTTTCGTTTGCTTTTCTTTGTGGAGCCGGATGGGAGAGGTATTTTAAGGCAGCGAAGGCTAATGATTTAGTAATGCATAAGTTTATTAAAAGGTTGTTGATAGTATGTTTCGCAGCATCACTGGTGTTCTTATTTTTAAATATATTTAAGGGCCAGATATTTAATTTCGCGAATAAATATATTACGGGCCTTGATTTAAAAGAAAAATTTGAGAACACTAAATATTTTATGACCTTCAATGTGGATTTTTTTAATATTCGCAGGATGATTTTTTTCTTTATAGCAGGATCATTAGCTTTATTCTTAGGTTTTGAAAAGAAGAGAGCGCTTGTTTGGGTTGGAGTTATAGTTATATTTTTAATATTTATAGATCTTTATGGAGGAAAAAATATCGAAGTTAATCCTGCCATCGACAGGAAGGATTTTCATAAACAGACTCCCAATATTGTTTTTCTGCAGAAAGATAAAAGTTTATTCCGGGTATATACATCACCGGCAATGAATAAATTGAATGAAACATTAAGAGGAAACAGTTATGAAGAGGCTTTCGCGGCATCAATTGACAGCCTTTGCCCGAACAGGCTGGTTGAGTATAAGCTTTATGATGCCAGGATCTACTGTTCGATCCACAATTTATACTATTCTAAAGTACTTAACCTGGTTGATACGGCGCCTTTGCCATCTTGCACTAATATTTTAAATATGCTTAATGTTAAATATATTGTTACTCCCAAGGAAATGTCTGACAAGCGTGCGAGATTAGTCAACAAAGGTATCAATTCTTTTGTTTATGAAAATCTTGATTGTTTACCCAGGGCTTATTTAGCTGATAACTATACAGTTTTAAGCCAGGAGCTGGATATCGCCAATAAGTTAAAGTCTAAAGGATTTAATCCCAAGAAAGAAGCTATTGTGGAATATAGCCCGCTTGAAGTTGAGGCTGATGGAGGTATTGGTTTTAATGACCCGATCGATAAAAAAGAACATTCTGAGATTCTTTATTATTCTGCTTCAGAAATAATTATTGCGGTAAATGTCATTAATAAGCCAAAATTCTTGGTTTTGTCTGATAATTATTATCCCGGCTGGAAAGTTTTTGTTGACGGCAAACAGGAGAAAATATATAAAACTAATTATACCTTACGAGGAGTTTATCTTACTCGGGGCAGGCATTTAGTTAAATTTATTTTTGATCCGGTATCTTTTAAGTTCGGATCGGTGGTCAGTTTATTAACTTTTATCATATCGATAATTTTTATTATTAAGCTGAGGAATGGGAAATGAAAACAATAGTAGTTATGCCCGCGTATAACGCGGAAAAAACCTTAAATACCGCTTTTAGGGATATTTCAAAAGATTCCGTTGACGATATTATACTTTGCGACGATTTCTCTAGCGATAGAACAGCTAGTGTTGCTCGTTCGCTGGGAATTAACGTTATCGTTCATCAAAGGAATATGGGTTATGGCGCTAATCAAAAAACTTTATATAAAGAAGCGCTCGATAGAGGCGCAGATATTATAGTTATGCTTCATGCGGATAACCAGTACGACGCGACTAAAATTCCCGAGATGATCGAACCGATTAAAAAGGGTATTGCCGATTGTGTTTTGGGTTCGCGTATTTTAGGCGGGAAAGCTTTGCAAGGGGGGATGCCACTTTATAAATTTATTTCCAATAAATTTTTGACTTTTTTCCAGAATTTGATCTTAGGCCAGCATTTATCGGAATATCACACAGGTTTAAGGGCATATTCTAGAAAATTTTTGGAAGATATCCCTTGGCAGAAAAATAACAATGGTTTCCTTTTTGACGCTCAGATCTTGATCCAGGCTGTGGAACATAAATTTAAGATCTCTGAAATTCCAATACCTACCCGTTATTTCCCGGAGGCTTCTGAAGTCGGTGTCAAGGAAGGTATAAAATATGGCTTGGGCATTTTTGGCTGCCTTATAGTTTTTTTATTTAATAAAATAAGGGGTAGTTAGTTTAAGGTTATGTAGTTAGCTTGAGCTAGGGGACTGGCCTAACTACTACTTCATGAATTTATGAAAGATGATATAATATGCCTATGACAAAAAAAGGGTTTACACTTATAGAGCTTATAATGTTGCTTTTGGTTGTTGCCATAGTAGCCATGAGCATTATGACTGACCTGTCTTTGTCCGTCAATGCTATAAGGCTAGATGCTGCCAGATGGAAATTAAAAAGCGACATTATTTACGCGCAGAGGCTGGCGGTCACTTCGCAAGTTAATCATGGTGTCGTATTTGATCCCGCAACAGAAACATATTCAATTTACCGTCAAAATATTTCCGTAATTGTTAATGACCCTCTGACAGCTGCCCCAATGACTGTAAAATATACTACTGATCCCAACTTTAATAATGTGGTAATAGTTTCTACGAATATCGGCTCGCCGACAACTAATCGGTTGGAATTTAACAGTTTTGGCTTGCCTTCAGACGGTTCTACTGAATTGATTGCTAATGGGACAATTACTTTAGGGTTAGGATCCCTAACCTCAGTCCTTACTATTGTAAAAAATACGGGTAAGGTGAATTAATATTATGAAAAACAAAAAAGCTTTTACTCTTATTGAAGCAGTATTAGTCATAGCGATCATGGGTATAACTTTGGCTCCATTTAGTGTATTGGTGGTTAATGTCATGCGACAGAATGCTTATTCCCAAGTTCAGGCTACAGCTGTGGCTTTGGCGGAAGGACAGATGGAGATTCTTACTGCAACGCGGTTTTCTTTATTGTCTGATGCGGCTTCAACGCCGTTTTCCGCTCCATTTTCAAATTATACTTATCAGGTTGAGGTTGATTATGTGAATTCCGGTGCTTTAAATACTCCGGTAGTTGGGCCGACAGATTTTAAGAGAGTTCAGGTAATTGTGAATAATAGCCTTTTGGGTTCACTTACATTAACTAGTTTGGTAGCGAGGGATTGGTGAAAAAGGGATTTACTTTAATTGAAGTTTTGATGTTGGTTATTATTATCGGCATACTTGCCGGAATAGGCTTGCCGGTTATTATGGAGACAGTTGATGCTTGGTCATTTTCCAGTAAATTTCAGGATAATGCGGTTTCTCAAGGAATTGTGGCTATGTCTCGGATGTCGCGGGAGATCAGAAGGCTAAAAGATGACGGTTCAGTTGCAACTGCTAATGCTACGCAATTTAGTTTTACTGATCTTGGGAATAACAGCATTTTTTATACCCAGTCTTTAACAAACTTAAACAGAAATAGCGATACTTTGGCAGATATCGAGTCCTCAAGTCTGGCTTATACCTATTATGGAGATAATGGGGCAGCGATTGCGACTCCCATCGTAAGCCCGAACAATACTAATATCCGCAGAATAAGCATTTTTTACAATGTCCTTGCCGGAAGCAATGTTCTGGCGTTTCAGTTTGGTGTGCGGCCGCAGAATATAAGAAGGTTAAATGAAAAATTTAAATAAATTAATGAAAAAAGATGGAGTTATTTTAGTGGCCGCAATGGCAATTATGTTAATTGTCGCGGTTATGTGCGTAGTTTTAGCTTCTATGTTGGGGACAACAGCGCGCGGCAGCCTAGATTACTGGCGGTCAACTCAAAGTTTTGCTTTAGCGCAAGCCGGGCTTAATTGGTATATGGAGCAACTTGTAAATACAGCTGATTGGGATATAGCTACTGATCAATTTGGAGTATCTCTCGACCCAGGAACTTTCGATGTTGTTCTAAGTAATAAAGCAGCGCCTCAAACTGATAGCTCTACGGTAACTCGTATGGATATTGCTGTAACTGGTAAGATGACCGGCAGCGATGGCCAGACAGTGCAACGGACAATGTCTCAGCGCGCCTGGAAGTTGCCTTCGGCGAGTAAATTTGCTCTTTACTGGGGAAGAGATGCGGCTAATTTATCTTTTAGTAATGTTACAATTGATGGGGATTTTTGGTCTATAGGAAGCACTAGCATTCCTTCAAGTTCTACTGTAACCGGCGGATCAGCTTACAGGCCAAATACCGAAAATATTAGCGGTTCGGGAAGTTACACAGAGGTAAATGCGGGGGCTTTTCCTTATTTTTCTGATTTTTCAGGTTCCACTGCTACTCACTCAACCCCCCAATTTAATGCTGCATATTATACAGCTTTAACCAGTGATTACGATACCAGGGAGGCAGCTTGCGTAACCGGCGTAGATATCAATCAAAATACAAGCTTGGTCTTAAATGGGAATACTGTTTGTTGCCGTGATTTTAATACCAATGGTAATATAACTATAAGCGGCAATGGTTATATCATAGCCAATAGGGATCTTTTATTGCATTCAGCAAATGGCGACTCAGGTACGCTTACATTTTCTCCTTCTGGAGGGAAAATTGTTTTAATTTCCGGCAGAGATATCCTAATTAATTCCAACCAAGCAGATACCCCTGTGATAATGAATCCGGGTGTAAGGATGTATTCTAAAAGTGACTCTTCTACATCCGGAGAAATTACGATCCGAAATGATACTACGGATATTGATGGGGCCTTGATTTTGGCCGCGCGCAGGATTATTGTTCAGGATAGCGCGAATATTATCAATTCTACCTTATTTTTGAATGATCCAGGTAATGCCACTAATAATAATTTGACTATAACCAACTCAGGAACAACCGTTGGAACCATAACCAGCCCTTGTAACATAATAAGTATTGGCCGCGGGACCCCAACCTTGGCAATTACTACTACAGCCAGTGCTGCAGGATTACTTTATCAAAGAGATAGTAATAATTTAGGAAGGACGAATATTTCCGGGCAAAATAATGCCAACAGGGTAAATATTACAGGTTCTGTTATAGCTAACGGGTTTCAGGGTAATTCTATAAGTAATGCCAATATTATTTACGATCCAGCTGCAATTCCGGATCCTCCCGTAGAAGGATTTGTTGGTTTTGCGACTAAAGATCCGGATTCCTGGAGTGGAAATTAATTTTCCCCCTTGCATACAACAAAGATTAATGAAAATTCTAATTTTTGTGTTATACTAAAAAAATAAGTATTAAAATTAAATAACTTTAAAAAGGAAAAATGGCAGATTTTAAATTGCTTAAAGGCCTTTACCCCGATTTTCTTTCTAAACATAGTTTCGGATATATCATAATCGATATATCTTCCAATCAGATAAAACTGTTTTGCCTGGAATTAAAAACAGGAATTAAAATTTCTGCTTGTAAAATCAGTGATTTTCCTCAAGAAAAAAGCAACATTTTCATTTTGGATTTGTTGCAGTCTTTCATTAAAGATAACAATATTTTACATAAAAATGTCATTCTTATTCCCCGCTTGAGCTCTTGTGTTATTAAGCGGCTGGAATTGCCATTTGTCCCTAAAGAAGAGATTTCTCAGGCGATAAAGTGGAAAATAAAAGATGAATTGAGTTTTAATCTTTCAAATGTGGTGCTTGATTATCAGATCATGAATAAAAAGGAAAAGGATGGTGCTCAGATCCTTGACATTAATTGTATTGTTGCGCCTCAAGAGGAAATAGTTTCCCAGGTAATGCTGCTGAAAGAAATTGGCTTAAGGTGTGCGTTAGTCAGCTTCGCCCCTTTTGGCTATGCTAAAATAATTCAAAAGTACCTTAAGATCTCTGAGGCTACGGTAGGTGTCTTGAACTTGGATGAGGAAAACAGCTATATTTCAGTTTATAAAAATGGGATTTTAGATTTTTATCGCGAATTACCCATTACGATCAAAAAATTCCGGAATTCACTTTCGGATGTTCTTATTACTGATAAAGGGCCGGTGAAATTAACTCCGGAAGAGATTAATGAAGTTTTGTTCAAGGGCGGCATTCCTACTGAAAACAGCACTTCGGTAAGTAATATTGGGCCAGGTCAAATCTTAGCGATGTTAAGGCCTGATCTAGAAAGGCTTCAGCAGGAAATAAAACGTTCTTTGATTTACAGAGAAACTCAATTTCAAGTTGAGAAAGTCGAACTACTATTGATTGGCGGTAAGGGGATCAAAATTCCTAATTTAGAAAAATTCCTTAACGAAGAGGTCTCTTTAAGAACTAAAATATTATCTTCTCCTGCGGGTATTGAGATCGCTACGAGCGTAAACAAAGATCTTGTTGATACCAATTTATCTTCGATCGGCATAAGCCTTGATGTTGGCGGAATCAATCTTCTGCCGCGCGAATTCCGATCCGAAAAAATCGAAATGGCGCAGAAGCTTTCCATTCGCTGGGTGGCACTTTTTATTTTTGCCGTATTCATGGTTTATTTTGTTTTAGCCAAAGTTGAGATAGGGCTGCATCAGAAAAGGCTTGAGAATTCTCAAGGATATTTGAGAGTTTTGTATCAGGTTAAGATCGCTAAGGATAAGCTTGATAAATTTACAAATTTTATTAATACAATAAAGAGTAAAGAGGTTGCCTCCGGCGATATTTTAAAAGTTTTGAGTAATATAGCTGATCCTGGAATATTTTTTGAAAATTTCACCGTCAATTTTGAATATAAAACCGGATCTATTACGGGTACAATTAAGAGTACTGATGATAACTCTGATGCTTTGTTGGTAAAACTTACTGATGGGATGGATGATTCCGGTTACTTTAAGGACATTAATATCACTTCTGTCGAAAGATCAGGCGACGATGGTCAAAGTGCATCCAAATTTAATATAACCTTTCAATTATTATGAAGAATTTTACTAACGCGCAATTAAAAATTATTTATCTTGTTTTAGCCTTATTTTTGGCTTTTATCCTGTTTTTGTCTATAATTTTTTCCCCTCAAAGAAGAAAATTAAATGAAATTAAAAAAGAATTAATAAGGACTGACGCGCAGATTAATGAGATTACCGGTCTTGCTCAAGGCCAGGATCTAGCTTCGGCTGTGAGAAGAATTGATCAGCAGTTAAATAAAGCATTGGAACTTTTACCTTCCAAGGATGAGCTAATAATAAAATATTTATCCAAGAATGCTAGGAAATTTGAAATTGATATTAAAAATATGTCTCTGGCGGATAAGAAACAATATAAAGATAAGGTCGAAGGTTACCTGATAGAAGAATTGCCTATTACGATGAGTTTAAGTTGCGGTTATAAAGCATTAGGGGAGTATCTTAATGCCTTGAGCAAAGATAATACCTTGCTGATCAAAATTAACCAATTAATTATCCGCGGGCAGGGACGCCCAGCGCTGGATGTGAACATGCAGCTCTCAGTTTATATGACTGAATAAGGACAGCTTGATGAAGAAAAAAAATATTGAAATAATTGCGACTGCCTTTTTAATAATAGCTTTGATCTTTGTTTCTATCTCAAGTTACAAAAAGATCAAAGGTGTTATTTCTCGGACTGTGGTAACCGGCCAGAATGTTGAGCAGGCCAAGGTTGCCTCCGCGTCCCCAGTAGCAGCGACCATTAGTAAACAAGCTGAGGGAAAATTATTTAAAGACTGGGGCAGGGATCCTTTTTCCGGAGTTATTTATTCTGTACAGGGAAAAGATATAACCTTAAAATTCACAGGAGTACTTTGGGATGATAATAATCCCCAGGCGCTTATTAATGGAAAGATAGTTGGGAATAATTCTACTGTAGGAAAGTATAGGGTCATAAAGATCAATAGAGATAGTGTTATCCTTAATGACGGTGTTAAGGATCTAGAAATGCATTTAGGCCGATAAGCTCACTTTTGCCTCCTTCCAAAAAATTATCCAAAACACTAAGAATACATTGTATAATACTATTTAAGGGCAGGTGAAGATATATGGAGCAAGTGCATGTTTATTATTCAGGGCGTGTTCAGGGGGTGGGATTCCGTTTTACCGTGCAGGATTCGGCCGAAAGATTAGGGGTTTGCGGCTGGGTGAGCAATCTTTCTGATGGTAGAGTAGAGGTATTGGCTCAAGGTGAAAAAGATAAATTGGATCAACTTCTAAAAGAAATTGAAGACCATTTTTCGAGATATATCCAGCAAGCCCAAGTAAGGTGGTCGCAAATTACTCAAACATTAAAAGGATTTGAGGTGAAGTATTAATGCGTTACGGAATATTCGCGGATGTGCATTCCAATCTGGAAGCAATAGATGCGGTAATTCAAGCTTACAAAAACGAGAATATCGACCAATATCTTTGTTTAGGCGATGTTGTCGGTTATGGCGCTGATCCTTGTGAATGCGTATCGAGAGTCATGTCGCTTTCCGCAATAACGGTTGCCGGAAATCATGATTGGGCAACGGTCAATCTTTTTTCTCTAGAAAATTTCCGATTTGAGGCGGCGGAAGTAATATATTGGACACGTACTCAAATAACCCAAACTGAAAGAGATTTCCTGGAATCTTTAGAATTGATTTATAAAAATACTGATTTAACTTTAGCACATGGGACTATTGATAATCCCAAAGATTTTAATTATATGACCAATGGTTACATAGCCTGGGAGAGCTTAAGGCTGCTTGAAACTAGAGTTGGCTTTGTGGGTCATTCACATGTTCCGGGTATTTTTACCAAAGGGGTAGGGGATCAAGTCGGTTATCGCCAGGATGATTCATTGGATTTAATCGAAGGCCAGAGTTATATTGTTAATGTGGGCAGCGTTGGACAGCCTCGTGATGGAAATCCCAAGGCCGCATTTTGTATATTTGACACAAAGGAAAATAAAATTTTTATTAAACGTGTAAAATATGACATGGAAAAAACGAGGAAAAAAATTATTGAAACAGGGCTTCCTAGGAGTTTAGGTGATAGGTTGTTGATTGGAATGTAAAAATATGGAAGTAAAAAAACAAATAGATTATTTGCGCCAACAGATCGACAAAGCCGATTACAGCTATTATGTATTGGCTGAACCGGAAATCTCCGATAAAGAATATGATGATCTGATGCTTGAGCTTAAAAAGCTCGAAGATGCCCACCCGGAATTTAAAACTCCGGATTCTCCTACCAATAGAGTCGGTGGCGGTATACTTCAGGGATTCAAGACTGTTAAGCATAAGCAAAAAATGCTTTCTCTGGATAATACTTATTCTTTTGACGAGATCAGGGATTGGGCAAATAGGGTTAATAAAGGCTTAGGTTCTGAAAATGTTGAATATGTCGTAGAATTAAAGATAGATGGAGTAAGTGCTAATTTATTTTATGAGTCAGGTAGATTTGCGGTTGGAGCGACCAGGGGAGATGGAGAAACCGGGGAAGATGTCACACAAAATTTAAAAACTATCCGGGCAATTCCTCTTAAATTATTAGGCAAAGATATTCCTGATTTTATTGAGATCCGCGGCGAAGTTTATATGGATAAAAAAGACCTGGAATCTTTAAATAAAGAGCGTGAAAAACTTGGAGAAGTATTATTTGCTAATCCGCGCAATGCCGCAGCGGGTTCGTTAAAGTTATTAGATACTTCAATAGTTGCCAAAAGAAGGCTTAATTTTTTCGCGCATTCTTTAGGTAGTATTAGCGGCCCAAAGATAAAGAGCCAGTGGGAATTTTTTACCCGCCTGAAAAATTGGGGAATACGTTCCAATCCTAGCTCTGTAATTTGTAAAAATTTAGACGAAGTATTGGCCTACTGTAAAACTATGCTGGAAAAGAGGGATAAGATTAGCTTTGAAATTGATGGGATCGTAATTAAAGTGAATGATTTCCTGCAGCAGGAAAAACTCGGGGTTACTATGAAAAGCCCTCGCTGGGCGGTAGCATATAAATTTCCCGCTCAACAGGCTACCACAGAAATTATTAAGATAAATGTCCAAGTCGGCCGGACAGGAGTAATCACTCCTGTGGCTGTATTAAAACCGGTTGCCTGCGCAGGGGTTGTTATTAAAAATGCTACTTTGCATAATTTTGATGAGATAAAAAGGTTGGATGCAAGAGTAGGCGATAAAGTCCTGATCGAACGGGCAGGCGAGGTTATCCCAAAAATAGTAAAAGTCATCACCTCTCAACGCACAGGCAAAGAACAAGAATTTAAAATACCAAGTAAATGCCCTGTTTGCGGCGGCCGGATCGTTAAAGAAAAAGAAGAAGAGGTGGCTTTTAGGTGCTCGAATCCGATTTGTCCTGCACAATTAGAACGAAGCTTGATTCATTTTGCTTCTCGTCAGGCTATGGATATTGAAGGAATGGGCGAGGCAGTTGTCCGGCAACTTACAGAGAAAAAGATGGTTAAGGATTTTGCCGATATTTATAGTTTGAAAAAAGAAGATTTACTTAAACTGGATTTATTCAAAGAAAAAAAAGCCCAAAATTTAATCGAGGCTATAGAAAAGAGTAGGGCTCAGCCGCTTTCACGGTTAATATACGGATTGGGAATCCGCCAAGTAGGGGAAAAATGCGCTTTTGTATTGGCGAAGAGATTCGGTAGCATCGATAAGCTGGCTAAGGCTAAGGCAGATGATTTTGATGTTATCTATGAGTTTGGACCGGTAATGACCAAAAGTATAGTTGATTTTTTTCAAATGGAAAGTACTCATAGCCTAATGAACAAGTTAAAGGCAGCCGGGCTGACCATGAAAGAAGCGGTTAATATTAAAAAGAGCTCTTTAACCGGAAAAAATTTTGTTTTTACAGGAGAATTGAAAGATTTTGGAAGGAGCCAGGCGGAGAGAATTGTGCGTGAACATGGGGGCAATGCCAGTTCAAGCGTGAGTAAAAATACGGATTACCTGGTTAGCGGAGAAAAGCCAGGTTCAAAATATGAAAAAGCAAAAAGACTGGGGATAAAAATCATCAGTGAGAATGACTTCAAGGAGATGCTATTATGACAAATATCAAATATCAAAGATCAAGAATAAAAAAAATTATATTTTTGTTTCTAATAGGATTTATTTGCCTAAATCTGGTTGGCTGCGATGCTTTTGTGCGTAAATTTACCCGCAAACCAAAAAAGGACCAGTATCCTCAGGAAGAATTGGTTTTGGCTCCGGTTGAGTATAAAGCCCCTTCGATGACTCCTGAGCAGAAGTATAGGCAGACATTTCTTTACTGGCAGTCTTGGCTAGATGAACTTATAGAGGCTTTGTCTTCTCCAAAAAAACGTAAAAAAGCTTTGGATTGCGCGGGACAAGCTTTAAAAAATCTTGATGATCTTAGGCCTTTATTGGATGAGAAGGATCAATTGGTTTTAGATAAATATGCTACGCAGTTAAATAGTTTAAAAGAGGAAATCCAGGGGGATATTTATAGTAATCGTTTAGATTTCAGCAGGAGTACTGCCGAACGGATAAGAAGAAATGTATTCCGTGATCTTTCCATATCAAAAGTGAAAGGCAGCCTTAAATGATCTTTGAAACAGTTAGTGTCGGTCCGTTAATGGTTAACTGTTATATTTTGGCAAGTAAGCCGGGAGCATCGGCGATAATAATCGATCCTGGGCAGGAGAAGCATAAAATTGATCGAAAACTTAAAGAGCACAATTTAACTCCGGGTTTAGTCATTAATACTCATGGGCATATTGACCATATCGGCTGTGACGATGATTTTGGAGTAGCGGTTTATGCGCACAAATTTGATGCTGTGCTTTTAAAGGACCAGGATCTCAATTTATCTACTTTTTTAGTTTCAGGATTTACTGTAAAATCAGACATAATGAAATTGGAGGATGGGCAAAAAGTGGTTTTAGACGATATTGAGCTTGAAATCATACATACTCCTGGCCATACGCCAGGCGGAATTTGTCTTTTATTAAAAAGTCCGCAGAAGAATATCCTATTCTCCGGTGACAGCTTGTTTAAAGAAAGCGTGGGCAGGACAGATTTTAAGGGTGCCAGTCACCAACTGCTTATGAGATCGATAAAAGAAAGATTACTTGTTCTTGATGATGAGGTCTTGGTTTTTCCCGGGCACGGGCCTAAGACAACTATCGGCTATGAAAAGGCGCATAATCCATTTTTAATATAATGCAAGAATATATAGAAGCATTTTTAAATTATTTATCCGTAGAAAGAGGGTTAGCTTTGAATACTATATCCTCATACGGAGAAGATCTGAAATTCTATTCTGATTTTTTGAATAATAAAAAAATCAGTAGTTTGGCCGGGGTAAACAAGAATCATATTGTGGATTTTATGTTTAGTCAAAAGGATAAAGGAATCTCTGCTAATTCTATAGCCCGCCGTTTGACGGCAATAAGGGTTTTCCACAGGTTTTTGGTACGAGATAGGATTTTAAAAGAAGACCCTACAAGCCTGATAGATTCACCTAAGCTTTGGAAAAAAATTCCCGACGCGTTGTCTTTAAATGAGGTTGAACTTTTATTGAATCAGCCAAGTATTAGAGACAGGCAGGGTTTAAGGGATAAAGCAATCTTGGAAACTTTATACGCTACTGGGATGCGTATATCGGAAGCCGCAAGTTTAAAAGTAAATAACGCTAACTTAGAAGTTGGTTTTGTGCGCTGTATCGGAAAGGGTAATAAAGAAAGGATTATACCTTTAGGCAAAAAAGCTATAGAATATATAAGGAAATACCTGGATAGCGCAAGGCCGGAATTCCTGAAAAATAAGAATAGCGATTTTTTATTTATTTCCAGGCTTGGGACAAGGATCTCTCGGCAGTCTTTATGGAAGATTATAAAAAAATACGCCAAAGAAGCAGATATTAAAAAACCAATAAAGCCGCACATATTAAGGCATTCATTTGCCACGCATTTATTAGAACATGGCGCGGATCTGCGTTCTGTGCAGGAGATGCTAGGTCACTCTAACATTTCTACTACGCAGATTTATACACATATTAATAAAGATAGGCTAAAGAATATTCATAAAGCTTTTCATCCACGGCCATAACTTATGAAGAACAAACTTGAAAATTTACCGGAAGAATTAAAAAATTTGATACAAGAGGCTAGTATTACTGCTCAAGAAGCGGGCGTATCGGCTTATTTGGTCGGAGGATTTGTCCGCGACCTTATAATCGGGGTTGGGAATTTCGACCTGGATATAGTTGTTGAAGGCGATGGCATTGAGTTTGCTGAAAAATTTGCCAATAGGTTAAAAGCTAAATTTATCTGTCACAGAAGATTTGGGACTGCGACCATTTCCTTAAGTCATCATTTGGCTATAAAAATCGACATTGCTTCTGCGCGGAAAGAAAGTTATGTTGAGCCGGCGGCTTTGCCTGTTGTGGAATTCGGTTCTTTAAAAGACGATTTGAAGAGAAGGGATTTTACCATTAATTCTTTGGCTTTAGATATAAAGAAAGAAAGTTTCGGGCGCCTTATCGATCTTTTTGATGGTTATAGTGATATTCTAAACGGGAAGATTAGATTTTTACATGATTTAAGTTTTATTGACGATCCAACCCGGATCCTGCGGGCAATAAGGTTTGAAAAAAGATTTAATTTTAAAATTGAGGAAAAAACTTTTAAATGTTTAAAAGAGGCAGTTAACCTTAAAATGCTGGAAAAAGTCCAGCCTCAAAGGTTGCGGGATGAATTAATCCTGCTTTTAAAAGAACCGCATCCTATTAAACAGATCAAGAGGCTCGAAGAACTGACGGCTTTAAGATTTTTAAGCCGCGAATTAAATATATCAAAAAGAACTTATGACTTTTTAGAGTCATGTTCTAAACAGCTGCGCTGGTTTAATAAGAATTATCAGAGCCGCAGAAGAATCGAAAGCTGGCTGGTTTATTTTATTGCTTTGATCGACTCTCTTGATGTTAAGAATACGAATTATCTTTTAAAACGCTTTGTTTTCCGTAAAGGGGAAGATTTGCGGGTTTTAAGTTTTAAGAATATAGATAAAAACTTTATCCGGCAATTAAGCAAAAAAAAGATTAAGCCTTCCGAGATTTATGAGATGCTTGATCCTTTAAGTTATGAAGTGATCATTTTGATTAAGTCCAAGTTCGAAAATGCAAGTATTCAGGAATATATAGAGGATTTTTTTGCCGTATACAATGATATGCGCATTTTGATATCAGGGCACGATCTGCGCAGGTTAGGAGTTGCCGCGGGCCCATTTTATCAGAAAATATTCAAAAAAGTGCTGGCAGCCAAATTAAACGGTACAGTTAATACGTATGAAGAGGAATTAAAGTTTATTGAAGAATTAATAAACAAAAACAATTAGGAGATGACTAAATGGCACGACAGGAAAGGGTTTCTCAAGCGATAAAAAGAGAAGTGAGTGTTATTATCCATGATCAGATAAAAGATCCTCGCATAGGTTTCGTTACTATTACTAATGTAGAGTTGGCCCAGGATTTAAGGTTTGCCAAGATTTTCTTCAGTGTTCTTGGGACTGACGATGATTATAAAAGGACCAAGGCGGCACTTGATTCTTCTTTGGGATTTATCCGCAAACTTATCGCCCAGAGGCTTAAGCTAAGGTTTGCTCCGGAGATAATGTTTAAGGAAGATAAGTCCGGTGAATATAGTGCTAAAATTGAAAAAATCTTAAATGAGATAAAGGAGCAAGATGAGTCTAAAAAAAGCGATAAATCAGATAAAGACGAGTAATAATTTTCTTATTACTTCTCACGTTAATCCTGAGGCTGATGCTCTGGGTTCGGAACTTGCTTTTTATAAGCTGATCAAGGCTTTAGGCAAGAATGCGGTTATTATCAATGAGGATCCTGTAAGTTTAAGTTATGAATTCCTACCTTTGTCGGGATTGATTAAAAAATATAAAGATAACATCAGAAACCTTAAGTTCGATTGTTTTGTTGCTTTAGATTGTTCAGATCTAAAAAGAACAGGTGAGGTTTATAAGCTTAATACTGCCCAGAAACCGGTAATTAATATTGACCATCACATAAGTAATGTAAAATTCGGTAATATTAATTGGGTGGATACGCATTCCTCTTCGGCTTCTGAGATGGTATACGAGCTTTACAAAAAAATGGGCGTGGCTTTGGATAAAGAAACCGCGCTTCTTATTTATGCGGGAATATTGACGGATACCGGATCATTCCGTTATTCCAATACTTCGCCAAGAACTCATCGGGTCGTCGCGGAACTTTTAGAATATGGCTTGGATGTTGTAGAAACCTATAAGTCAGCATTTGGCAATCTTCCTTTTAGGGATATGCAATTAATTGCAAAACTATTAAATGGTATCAAACGTCAAAATCAAAGCAGGGTTGTTTGGTTTGAGATAAGTGGCAGTTTATTAAAAAAATATAAAAATCTGTACGCGGATTTAACTGATTATTTAATGAATTTCGCGCGTGCGATCAAGGGTGTAGAGGTGGCGGTGATATTCAAGGAAAATCTTGGCGTTAAAAATGAAGTAAGAGTTAATTTTCGCTCCCAAGGAAAAATCGATGTAAATAATATCGCCCAAAGTTTTGGAGGCGGAGGGCATAAATCGGCTAGCGGAGCCACGCTGCACGGAACGCTATCTGAAGTAAGAAATAAGGTTTTAAGAAAAATTAATTCCGTTCTCAAAGAAATTCCAATTGAATGAAAGTATTTTTTGGTTTTAGAAATCTGCCTAAATTCAATAAGCCTGTTGTCGCTTTAGGTGTTTTTGACGGAGTGCATATAGGCCATAGGATCATTCTAAAAGCCGCTTCAAAACTTGCCAGGCGTTATAACCGTAAAAGTATAGTAGTGACCTTTTATCCTCATCCACAAAAACAGCAAAGCCTTTATTCTTTAGCTCATCGGCTTAAACTTATAAAAGAGATCGGGTTTGACGTTTGTATCGTGATTAAATTTTCTCCGCAATTCGCGAAAATTTCATCTAAAAATTTTGTAAAAAAAATACTGGTCGATAGGCTGAATGCAGGTTATGTGTTCGTTGGAAATAATTTCAGATTTGGAAAATTGGCCAGCGGCGACTTAGGGCTACTAAAAAAGATGTCGGAGGAGCTGGGATTTAAATTAAAAAATTTCGCCGTCAAAAAGTCCGGTCGACAAGAAATTAGCAGTACTTATATCAGAAAGCTTATCACCGAGGGTAGGCTTAGGCAGGCGCAAGTTTTATTGGCAAGTCCAGTTACAGTCTTGGGCACGGTTATCAAAGGGATCTCTTTAGCCAGTAAGTTAGGATATCCCACGGCAAATATAAATCCTCATCACGAGATTCTCCCTCCTTCAGGCGTGTATGCGGTAAAGGTGGTATTTAATAATAGAATTTATAACGGAGTCTGTAACATCGGGAAAAAACCCACTATTCTTGTAAACAATTCTTTACCGTTGGATAAGCACGTAGAAGTCCATATTTTTAATTTCGGTAAAAATATTTATGGCAAAGATCTTCAGATAAGATTTATTGCTAAAATCCGCAGCGAGAAAAAATTTTCTTCTTTAAAGGATTTGTCCTTTCAAATCGGTAAAGATGTACTAAAAGCAAGAAAAATTCTGCAAATTTCTGCTTAAGACATCCAATCTTAAAGATAATTTAGGTGATTCTTCCCGTTAACTACTACCTGTAACTTAAATTCAAATTTCCACCACAACGTATTGTATATAACAAATTTATATTATTTTTTGATATTTTTCTAAAATTTTGCCTTGACAAAGTGGGGCGTTTTGACTATACTTGGTATACAAAGTGGAAAGAAGTGGAGCAAAGTGGAAAGGCCCTAAATTATGTTTTATGGAGAGTTTTCTCATTCTATTGACCGTAAAGGCCGATTAATATTACCTTCCAAATTCCGGGAGGTCGCGAAAAGTAATTTTATTGAAAAATTTTTTGTGACCAGGGGTTTGGATAAATGTCTTTTTATGCTCTCGGATGAAGAGTGGAGAGCCCAGGAAAATAAGTTCAAAGCCGTTTCTTTCACTAAAGCAGAAAGCAGGACTTTCAATCGACTCTATTTTTCAGGAGCAGTTGAAATTATCCCGGATAAGCAGGGAAGAATTTTATTGCCTCAATATCTTAAGGATTACGCGGAAATAAAAAAAGATGTGGTTATAGTTGGTATATCCAATAGGATTGAGATTTGGTCTGAAGATAAATGGAAAGATTTCTTCGATAATTCAAAAGAGTCGTTTGAACAAATTGCTGAAAAGTTAATAGACAATCAGTAGTTAGTATATATAATATTAATTTATAAAGTGGAACAAATAATTCATATCCCAGTAATGCTGGAGGAAGTGTTAGAGCATTTAAATCTGGGCCCCGGCAAAATAGTAGTTGATGGTACTCTTGGTACCGCCGGACATAGTTTGAAAATATTGGAAATTATTTTACCAGGTGGGAGGCTTATTGGCCTTGACCGTGATCAGAAAGCTATTGAATCCGCGCAAGAACGATTAAAAAATTTTTCGGATTCATGCGACCTTGTGCATAGTAGTTTTATGGATATGGACAAAGCCCTTAGCCAACTGGAAATAAAAAGCGTTGATGGGATCCTCTTGGATTTGGGGATTTCTTCTGTTCAGCTTGACGATCCCGAGAGAGGATTCACTTTTCAAGTAGACGGCCCGCTGGATATGCGTTTGGACCAAAATAGTTATATATCAGCTTATGACCTGGTGAATAATTTGAATGAAGATGAATTGTCCGAACTTTTATGGAATTATGGGCAGGAAAGATGGCATAGGCGGATCGCGAGATTTTTAGTAGAAGAAAGGCAGAAGGATCCGATCTCCACAACCCAAAGATTAAGGGATATTGTTGTACGGGCCACACCCCATAAATATAGGTATCAGCGTATTCATCCGGCAACGCGGACTTTTCAGGCAATACGCATAGCTGTTAATAGAGAATTAGAGATTTTAGAAGCATCAATTGAAAAAGCGATTAAATTGTTGAATAAGGGCGGAAGGATTTGCATCATATCTTTCCATTCTCTTGAAGATAGAATTGTAAAAGTTGGTTTTAAAAATTTTGCAGGGCAGGGATTAATTAAAATAATTACCCCAAAGCCTCTGGAGCCTTCAGACTCAGAGGTTAGCCTAAACCCAAGAAGCAGAAGTGCTAAACTTAGGGTGGCAGAGAGGTTATAAAAGATGAAGCTAAACAAGTTTTTGGTTTTGGTTGCCTGTTTGACAACGTTATCTTTGCTTTATGTTTATCAACAAACTGAAATTTTCAGATTGGCTTACTTGGGCCAAAAGAAAATTACTCTTTGCCAGGAATTGCTTGATAAGAATACTGTAATAAGATACAATATAGCTAGAAATGCGTCACTAATCCGTATTGGAAATAAAGTAGCAACAAGCGCTGATTTTCAGATGCCTGATACTTATAGATTGGTAAAATTGTCTCGTCCTCTGGAGGGTATCAAGGTTGCTCAGTATATACCCAAAAAAGAAACCATGATAGCGCGTATTTTTGGCATAAAGACGCAGGCTCAGGCAAAGACAATTAACCCTTCGGCTCCTTTTTCTTCAGTTCGCTCCGCGCGTTTTGATGCGCGTTAAAAGCGTGACATTGAAGATTAAATAAACCATTTAAACTTATATAATTGTGCATATTTCTAACTATCGCCGTAAATTTGAGGCGGTATTTTTATTATTTGTAGTATTTCTTTTAATTTGTGTCGGCCGCCTTTTATACATTCAATTCTTTAAATCCGAATTTTTAGCTTCCATTGCCAAAAAACAGCACAATTTATATGTGGAGCTGGAGCCCCGCCGAGGAACTTTGTTTGACACAAACAATAAGCCGTTAGCAGTTAATATTTCCGTTGATTCTCTCTTTGCCTCGCCTTCAAGTATTCCGGATAAAAATAAAGAAGCGATTATTAGGCAGTTGTCGCCTATCTTGGGGATCAGTGGTGCTTCTTTAAGGGAAAAGCTTTACAAGAAAAAACATTTTGTCTGGCTTGCCCGTAAAATAACTCCTGAACAAAGCGAAAGTATAAAAAAATTAAAAATTAAAAATTTGGGATTCATCAAAGAAAGTAAGCGCTGTTATCCTAATGGATATTTAGCCAGCCACGTGCTTGGTTTCGCAGGGCTAGACAATACCGGATTGGAAGGCCTGGAACTTAATTACGATAATTATTTGAAAGGCCAGGCAGGATGGGCTTTATTCCTTCGGGATGCCCGCCAGAATAAGCTTGATCTTTGGGAGAAGATGGTTTTGCCTTCCGACGGTTATGACCTGGTTTTAACCATTGATGAGGTTATCCAATATATAGCTGAAAGAGAACTTGATAAGGCCTTCAAACAATACAGGGCTAAAGGAGCCAGTATTGTTGTCCTGGATCCGCATACCGGAGCTGTTTTGGCTTTTGCTAATAGGCCAACTTATGATCTGAATGATTATTCAAGCGCATCCAAGGATGTCCGCAGAAACCGCCTTATCTGCGATATGTTTGAACCGGGATCAGTTTTTAAAATCGTTACTGCTTCCGCGGCTTTAGAGGAAAAGAAAGTTTCTGAAGAGGATAAAATATTCTGCGAGAATGGCTCTTTTAAAGTCTCAAATCACATTTTGCATGATCATACCTCCCATGGATGGCTTACATTTAGGCAGGTTATCGAAGAGTCTAGTAATATCGGAACCACAAAAGTCGCTATGATGCTTGGAAAAGATACGGTTTATAAATATGTAAAACTTTTCGGTTTTGGCTCTAAAACTGGAATAGATTTAAGGGGTGAGATCTCCGGTATGATGATTGAGCCTCGTTATTGGTCGAAAGTTTCTATTGCGAATGTTCCCATAGGCCAGGGGGTAGGGGTTACAACTTTGCAGCTAGCCAACGAGATCGCTATAATCGCTAATGGAGGACAATTAATGCAGCCTTTTATAGTAAGAGAAATAAGGGATCAGTATGGAGAGCCGGTAAAAGTTATCGAACCTAAGATGATCAAAAAAGTGTTGTCAGTCGATACGGCCAACAGGATCAAAAAGATCTTAGTCGGGGTTGTCGAAGAAGGAACGGGAAAAATGGCTAAGGTGTTGGGTTTTAGCGCTGCCGGTAAAACAGGGACTGCTCAGAAACTTGAGCCAAATGGGACTTATTCTCATGATAAATTCGTAGCTTCATTTATTGGATTTGCGCCTGCTGAAGACCCATTAATAGCTGTCGCTGTTACGGTAGATGAACCCAGAGGAAGCATCTATGGAGGAGTGGTTTCTGCTCCTGTATTTAAGAATGTTGCGAATGATACATTAAGATATTTAAGAACCAGGCAATTACCAGAGGAAATTTTAATAAGCGATGAAACTGACTAGTTTACTCAAAGAATTTAAAGATTTTGAATTTAACGGGGATATGGCCGATTTTGAAATTAGAGGCATAACCGCGAATTCCAAAGAAGTTAAAGAGGGGTTTATTTTTGTGGCGATCAAGGGAGTGGATTGCGATGGAAATAATTTTTTATCCCAGGCAATTACGAACGGGGCCCGGGCACTAATCGTTCAAAGGGATAAAAAAACTTCATTAGATCTGAAAGATATCAATCTAATAAAAGTTGTTGATTCCCGCAAAGCGATCGCAGAATTGGCAAAGATATTTTATAATGACCCTTCCTCTAAGATAAAAGTAATCGGAGTAACCGGAACTAACGGGAAAACTACCATTGCATATTTGATCGAAGCTTTGTTAAAAGAATGGGGAAAAGCCCCCGCAGTTCTAGGCACGATTAATTATCGTTTTAAAGACAAAGTTTTTGTTTCAAAAAATACCACCCCGGGTCCCGCACGATTACAATCTATGCTGGCGGATATGTATGAAGAGGGGGTAGATTATTTGGCTATGGAAGTTTCCTCGCACGCGCTTGATCAACAAAGGACCAGAGGAGTAAACTTTAGCAGCGCGATTTTCACGAATTTGACTCAAGATCATTTGGATTACCACAATACAATGGAAGATTATTTTCAGGCCAAAGCTAAACTTTTTCAAGAGTTGGAAAGTAACGCTCATTCAATTATTAATATCGATGATATTTACGGGCAAAAATTAACCAGCGCTTCTCGGGGGAAGGTAGTAACTTACGCGATCGATTCGCAGGCTTCTATCAAGGCAAAAAATATAAAATATGCTATTTCCGGAAGTGAATTTGTTGTTGTCAATAAGGACAAAGAATTCGGTTTAAAGACCGGCCTTATCGGCAAGCACAACGTTTATAATGTGTTGGCTGCGGTCAGCTGGGCGATATCGGAAGGGATAAATGAAAAAATTATCTCTAAAGCTATAGAAGATTTTAGTTTTGTCCCAGGCAGGTTACAAAGGGTTAAGACGGATAAGGATTTTTCGGTTTTCGTTGATTATGCCCATACTGACGATGCCTTGGAAAATGTAATCACTTCGTTAAGGCAGCTTACTAAGGCTAAAATTATCGTTGTTTTTGGCTGTGGAGGCGACCGCGACAGAACAAAAAGGCCTAAGATGGGCAGGGTAGCAGCTGAGCTAGCGGATTTTGCGGTTGTTACCAGTGATAATCCCCGTTCCGAAGATCCGATGGCTATAATTAATGAAATTAAAAAAGGTATAACTAAAGAAAATTATTGGATTGAACCGGACAGGAAATCAGCGATAAAGAAATCTTTGTCAATGGCTAAGAAAGATGATATTGTGTTAATAGCCGGCAAGGGCCATGAGAATTACCAAATTATAAAAGATAAAATTTTTGAATTTGATGATTGTAGAATGGTAGAAGAATGCTTAATATAGATGAGATTATAAAAGCCACTTCCGGCAAATTGATTTCAGGCAAAAGATCAACAGTCATTAAAGATTTCTCTATAGATTCAAGGAGTGTAAAACCACAAAATTGTTTTATCGCGATAAAAGGAAATAATTTTGATGGCCATGATTTTATCGCGGCCGCGGTTAAAAATAAAGCTGCCTGTGTTATTATTGAAAAAAAACATCAAGTTGGTAATTTAAAAGGAAATTTATCCGTTATTCAGGTTAATGATACCTTGTTGGCGCTTGGAGATCTGGCTGCTTTTATCCGGATCAAGCTTAATATCCCTATCATAGCTATAACAGGAAGCGCCGGAAAAACAACAGCCAAAGAAATGCTGGCCTGGCTTTTATCAAAAAAATATAATGTACTATTCAATGAGGGTACTAAAAATAATCATATAGGATTACCTTTAACTTTATTAAAATTAAGAAAAGATAATGACCTGGCAATTTTAGAGCTTGGTACTAATCATTTTGGAGAGATCGGTTATTTAACTAAAATTTGCCGGCCTAATATCGGTATTATTACAAATATAGGACCGGCGCATTTAGAATATTTTAAAAGCCTTGAAGGTGTATTAAAGGAAAAGTTCTCGTTGATCAAGGGCCTAAATAAACCAGGGATTGGATTTTTGAATTCCGACGACGCTTTATTAAACAATAAATTAAATTCCAGAAAAAACAGGTTTCTGAGTTTTGGCATAAAAAATGATAGTGATTTTCGGGCAAAAAATATCAAAATAACAAAATCCGGCTTAAGCTTTAAAATTAATGACAGAAACTTGATTAAATTAAATTCGTTCGGCCGCAGCAACGTATATAATGCTTTGATCGCTATTGCAGTGGCTAGGATATTCGGGATGGGCTATAAAGAAATTGCCTTAAGGCTATCCAAATTTAAATTCCCTAAAGGCCGTCTTAATCTGGTAAAATTAAATCGGGTAAAATTCATTGACGATACATATAATGCCAATCCGCTTTCTCTTAAGGCTGCCTTGGAAGCGATAGATAATATTAAGGCTAAGGGAAGAAAAATTTTTGTTATGGGCGATATGCTTGAACTTGGAGTTTTAGAAAAGAACTTCCATTGTGATATTGGAAAAGATATTGCTAGGATTTGTGATGCATTTGTTGGTGTTGGTAATTTATCTAAATTTACGGCAGAAGCGGCAAGGGATAACGGGTTGGATATTAACAATATTTTCTCTTGCCAGAATTCTCAGGAAGCCAAAGAATTGTTATTTAATAAAATAGCCCCTAATGGAGATGATATAGTTTTGGTTAAAGGATCCAGGGGAATGAAAATGGAAGAAATTTTTAAGTCATAATAATCAGGGATACTAAATATGCTTTATCATTTATTCTACTCGCTGCATGATTACGTAGCACCGTTTAATCTTTTCCGTTATATTACTTTCCGTGCCAGCATGGCAGCCCTAACCGCGTTTTTAATTACTATAATTTTAGGGCCCCGGGTTATCAGGTTCATCAAAAAAATCCAGGTTAGTGAAAAAATCAACAAGGATGACAGTAAAAGGCTTGATGAACTGCATAAAAGTAAACAAGGTACGCCTACTATGGGCGGAGTTTTAATATTAATCGCTTTGTTTTCTTCTGTGCTTCTTTGGGCGGATCTGACCAACAAATACATTTTGATCGCTTCTTTGGTAACTTTGTGGCTGGGGATAACGGGTTTTATCGATGATTATCTTAAACAGGTTAAGAAAAAATCCAAAGGCTTGACCGCTACTTCAAAATTCATCAGTCAGATCATATTGGGCATAATATTGGGGTTAATTTTATTTAATAGCCCGGATAGCAATACAAAGCTCGATGTCCCTTTTTTAAAGGATGTTTCTATAACTTTAGGGGCATTTTACATTCTTTTTGTGGTTATAGTTATTACCGGATCTTCCAATGCCGTTAATCTTACCGACGGATTGGATGGCCTTGCGATTGGCTGTGTAATTATGGCAGCTATTGCATACAGTGTTTTAAGTTACGTGACCGGCAATGCCAATTTTGCCCAATATTTATTGATCCCTTATATTAAGGGAAGCGGAGAATTGACCGTTTTTTGCGCCAGCATTTTAGGCGCGGGTCTGGGTTTTCTTTGGTTTAATTGTTATCCGGCATCGATTTTTATGGGCGATGTAGGTTCACTTGCTTTAGGTGGCGCATTAGGAACTGTTGCTTTGCTGATAAAAAAAGAATTACTTTTAGTTATTGTTGGCGGTATATTTGTCTTAGAGGCTTTGTCGGTAATACTGCAGGTTGCATCATTTAAACTTACCAAAAAGCGTATTTTTAAAATTGCTCCTTTGCATCATCATTTTCAATTTTTAGACTGGCCGGAGAATAAAGTTATTGTCAGGTTTTGGATCATTGCTGGGATGCTTGCACTTTTAACGCTTGTGACTTTAAAACTCAGGTAACATTTCATGAGAAACGCGGATTTTTTTAAAAATAAAAAAGTTGCTGTGATCGGGCTTGCTCGTTCCGGCGTCTGCTGCGCTAATTTACTATTTGAGTTAGGCGCAGATGTTTTTGTTACCGACCAGATTGATAATCAAACAACTCGCCAGAATGCCTCTAAACTTAAATCAAAGGATATAAAACTTGAGTTAGGTAAACATACTTGCGGCTCTATTAAGGATAGGGATATTGTAATAATATCACCCGGAGTCACTGCTTTAAGCCAGCCAGTGGTTTGGGCTAAAGAGAATAATATTCCCGTGATCAGCGAGATTGAGGCTGGTTTTATCCTTTGCCCGGCCCCTATAATTGCCGTGACAGGCTCAAGCGGCAAGACCACTGTAACTACTTTGATAGGTAAGATAATTGAAGCCAGCGGCAGACGAGCTTTTGTCTGCGGCAATATCGGTAATCCTTTTACGGGAGAAATTACAAAGATCAATAGTGAAGATTTTGTTGTTCTGGAAGTCAGTTCTTTTCAGCTGGAAGGAATACGTGGTTTTAAACCTAAAATCTCGGTTATGCTTAATTTTAGTAAGAACCATCTTGATAGGCATAAGGATATGCAGGAATACCTTGATGCTAAGAAAAGAATTTTCTTGAATCAGGATAACAGTGATTATTTAGTTTTAAATCAAGATGATCAGGTTCTTAGGCTTTTGGCTGATCAGTCGCGGGCAAAAACTGTTTGTTTTTCGCAAAAAAACGGCATAAATCCCAATCAGGCAGCTGTATTGGCTGTAGGGTCGATCTTGGGGATCGATAGTAAAATTTGTTCTAAAGTTTTTAAGGAATTTCAAGGGCTGGAACATAGATTCGAGTTTGTAACTGAAATAAATAAAGTCAGGTTTATTAATGATTCCAAGGCTACTGTGGTTGAATCTACGATTTGGGCCATTAAAAATATCCCCGATAAGGTGATTTTAATTGCCGGAGGCAAAGATAAGGGTGTTGATTATGCCGGTATACTGCCGCAGGCAAAAGGAAAAGTAAAAGAGGTTATTTTAATTGGAGAAGCGAAGGAAAAAATAAAGAAATCACTTCAAGGCATCTTGTCGGTTTCTGAAGCAGTTACCTTGGATGAAGCGGTTAACAAAGCTTACAAGTTATCCTGTCCCGGCGATTCGATTTTATTTTCTCCCATGTGTTCAAGTTTTGACATGTTTACTAATTATGAGGAGAGAGGAAGGGTTTTTAAACAGATTGTGAATAATCTTACAAAACCGTAAGGGGAATATAAGTGATATGGTAAGAAATCTTAGGTTAAATTTATTTACGGTAACAGTTATTCTAATGTCTGTGGGCATAGTTATGATTTACAGCTCAACCAGTATCTATGCCTGGGAAACTTATCATGATAGTTTCTTTTTCATTAAAAGGCATCTGGCTTTTCTTTTTATCGGGGCGATTCTAGCTTATTTTATGATGTGTATCGATTACAGAAAATTAAAATCTATCGCCAAGCCTTTACTTTTATGTGCTTTTATCCTTTTAATGCTAGTTTTGATTCCTGGTTTAGGAAGGGAAGTATCCGGTGCGCAAAGGTGGTTTAGATTTAAATTCATCAGTTTTCAGCCATCAGAGTTAGCTAATTTGGCGGTTATTATATATGTCGCGGATTTTATTTCCCGCAGGCAGGCGTTTATGAAAAGTTTTTGGTGGGGTTTTATGCCTCCGATGTTCGTATTGGGGATTAATGCCATATTGATTTTATTGCAGCCGGATTTGGGTACAACTGTTGCCATAAGTGCTGTAGTTTTAACCATGATTTTTGTCGCAGGAGTGAGGCTGACTTATCTATTTTCGTTATTGTTAGCCAGCTTGCCGGCTTTGTATGTTTTGATATTCAGCGTGCCTTATCGAAGGATGAGAATTCTTGCATTTTTAAACCCTTGGCTTGATCCCAGAGGCAGCGGATTTCAGATTATTCAGTCACAGGTAGCTTTAGGCTCCGGCGGAATTTTCGGGGTAGGCCTGGGGCATTCAAAGCAAAAATTATTTTATTTGCCTGCTGCCCACACAGATTTTATCTTCTCGATCATCGGAGAGGAGATGGGGTTATTAGGAACGATCGGGGTGATTATACTTTTTATACTTTTTATCCAGCAGGGGATAAAAATTATAAAAAATGCTCCAGATAAGTTCGGCTATTTTTTAAGTCTGGGCTTGATTTTGATGATCTGCTTAAAAGCAGTAATTAACATCGGGGTTTCCTGCGGGCTTTTGCCTACAAAAGGCTTGCCTCTGCCTTTTATCAGTTATGGCGGTTCCTCGCTTATGTTTGATATGGTGGCCATTGGCATACTATTAAATATCGCCAGAACAGGGGAATACCCATGAACCTTGGCGGGACAAAAATCCTCGCTGTTTGTGGAGCAAGCGGAGGCCATATATTCCCAGCCGTTGCTTTTTTGGAATCTTTTAAAGAAATTGATCCGGCTGCGCAAGCTCTATTAGTCTTGCCGGAACGCAGTAGTATGAAAAAGATCGAAGATTCCGCATTTCAGGTCAAATACATCATTTTTCCTTCGGTATCTTTAAAATTAAATTCTTCCACTATTAAAAATTTGATTCTTCTTGTAAAAGGGTTTTTTGAATGTATCAAAACAGTGATTAAATTCAAGCCTGATGTCGCGGTGGGTTTTGGCAGCTTGATAAGCCTGCCCGTGATCATAACTGCTTGGTTTTTGCGCATAAATACTATTATTCATGAACAGAATGTTATTCCCGGAAGAGCAACCAGATTCTTAGCTTTTTTCGCGAGAGCAATTGCTATTTCTTTTGCTCAAAGCAGGGCTTATTTTACTAATTTCTCAAGTAAACTGGTATTAACGGGCAATCCTTTGCGTAAAAGCCTTAAAATTATTGATAAAAAATCCGCGCTCGATTATTTTGGGCTAAAAGAAAATAAAATTACGATTTTAGTTTCAGGGGGCAGCCAGGGCAGTAAAAAAATAAATTTTACATTTTTAAATGCTGTTAACCTCCTTGAGAATAAAGAGCGCTTGCAGGTTATTCATCTCTGCGGCTTGGCGGATTATCAGGAATTAAAAAATAATTATGAGAAATCAGGTGTTGATTACGTACTTTATAGTTTTTTTGATCACATGCAGTTTGCTTATAGTGCCGCGGATTTTGTTATCTCGAGAGCGGGTGCTACAAGTATTTCAGAAATTATTTTTTACAAATTGCCCGGGATACTTTTACCTTATCCCTATGCCTATCAGCATCAATATAAAAATGCCAGAGTTCTTGAAGAAAAAGCAGTAAGTATTATAATAAAGGATGAAGAGTTAACGGTTGCTGGTTTAAAAAATAATATCGAGGCGATCATTGGGGATACTGCTTATCTTCAGGTTCTAAAAACGAACTTTAATAAATTCGGTCAAGATATTGATTCCGGCAAGCTGCTTGCCGAAGAAATCTTAAGGTTATAATCTAAATGTCCAAATTAATTTTTTCCGTCATTATATTTTTATGTTTTTTTTCAACCTGTCAACCGGCTCAGGCTCAGGAAAAGTGGAACATTACTAAAAGTACGCATTTTATCGTCCATTATAAAAATGCCCCAAATAACTTTATTGATGATCTGATCAGTAAGTCCGAAGAATATTACGATAGGATCGCTGAGAGCCTGGGATTTACACGTTTTAATTTTTGGCTTTGGGATAACCGGGCAAATATATATATTTATGATAATGCAGAGCAGTACCAAAAAGCAACCTCTCAGCCATCATGGTCTGCGGGAGCGGCAATTCCTTCCCAGAAAATAATTCATACCTTTCCTTATGCTCAAGGTTTTTTTGATACGATTTTACCGCATGAGATGGCCCATATTATTTTCCGGGAATTTGTAGGTTTTGATAATACAGCTATACCTCTTTGGCTTGACGAAGGGGTGGCTTCATATCAGGAAAAGTCCAGGTATGATTCTGCTATGCGGACAGTGAAGAGGGCTTTGGCAGAAGGCAAGTTTGTGCCTTTAGAGAGATTAAATGTAACGAATCCATCTTTGTCGCTTAATATGGAATCCGCTCAAATTTTTTACGCGGAAGCGGTAAGTATTGTTGATTTTTTGATAAAAGAATATGGCAGAGAAAATTTTGTCGGATTTTGCCAGTACTTAAGGGATAAAAAGAACCTGGAAAGGTCAGTTAGCCTGATATATCCATTTTCAAATCTCAAAGAATTAGGAGACGCATGGCAGAAGCATCTCAAATAAATAAACATATTCATTTTGTAGGTATCGGCGGTATTGGAATGAGCGGGATCGCCTTAATTTTACTGCGTAATGGGGTCGTCCGGGTAAGCGGTTCGGATCTAAAAGAGAATAAAATTATCGATGAGCTTAAAAAATTAGGAGCATCCGTGTTTATAGGCCACAACGCGGTCAATGTGGAAGGGGCGGACCTCGTTGTCTATTCTTCGGCTATTAAAGAGAATAATCCTGAAATAGTGCAAGCGTGCCGTTTAGGCATTCCGGTTATAAAACGGGCAGAGGCATTGGCAAAATTGATGCAGGATAAGACGGTAATTACGGTTACTGGCAGCCACGGGAAAACAACCACTTCTTCATTAGCTTCTTTATTGCTTTCTGAGGCGGGGCTGCGTCCGACTGCGGCTGTCGGAGGAATATTGAGGAATATGGAGACAAATGCTTATGCCGGTGACGGGAAATTTTTTGTGGCAGAGGCTGATGAGTCTGACGGATCATTTTTATTCTATAGGCCTAAGTATTCGATAATTACCAATATTGATCATGAGCACTTGGATTATTACGGAACTTTTGAAAATGAGTTAAAAGCTTTTAAGAAATTTATAGATTCAACTGAGGAATCTGGGTGCGTTTTTGCCTGTTTCGATGATCTGAATTTAAGAAAGATGCTTCAAAAATCTAACTTTGAACACGTGTTGTTTGGTTTGACCGGATCCGCGGATATTTACGCGAAAAATATCCGTTTGGGCGGATTGTCTTCGGAATTCGATTGTATTTATAAAAATAAACAAGTAGGCAGGTTTTCTTTATCTTTGGCAGGGATGCATAATATATCAAATTCTCTGTCAGTGATAGCTTTGGGCCTAAAGTTAGGGATAAATTTGGACGTAATAAAGAAAACACTCTCTAGTTATAAAGGTGCCGGCAGGCGAATCGAAGTTAAATTTGAAAATTCCAATTATTTGGTTATCGATGATTACGCGCATCATCCCACAGAGATTCAGGCTACTTTAAAAGCGGTAAAAGATCTGAATCCCAAAAGGATAATTGCGATTTTTCAGCCACACCGTTACACAAGGACTAAGCTACTGATGGATAAATTCGCCAAGTGTTTTACGTTGGCAGATAAAGTGATTATTACTGATATTTACGCGGCAAGTGAATTGGCAATCGAAGGGATAGACAGCCGCTGCATCTGTGGTAAAATTAAGTCTTTTTCTCCCAAGAAGGATGTAAGTTATCTTGCTAAAGATCAGTTAGTCGCCAATTTATTAAAAACTATCCAGCCTGGAGATTTGATAATTACCCTTGGAGCTGGTGATATAGCCAAGATTTGTGATGAATTTGTCGAAGAACTTAGAGAATAAAATTCGAACGGATATTGTTTTAAAAAGCCTGACTTCTTTTAAAATTGGAGGAAGGGCGAAGTATTATATTGAACCTGCGACACAGGAAGAATTAAAAAAGACCCTGATTTTTGCTAAAAATAAAAAATTGAAAATTTATTGTATTGGGGCCGGAAGCAATATTTTAGCCAGCGATAAGGGGATTAGCGGGATAATTATTAAGCTAAACAGTAAAAATTTTAAAAGTTTTAAATTTCAGGATGATACGCTTATTGCCCAATCCGGCTGTCTTTTATCAACACTTCTACAGAGATCCAGATCTCGCGGTCTTTCAGGTTTAGAATATTTTATTGGGATACCTGGTACTTTAGGCGGTGCTTTGGCTATGAACGCCGGGATAAAAGAAAAAAATATTGGAGATTTAGTTGAAGATGTTACCATTCTGGACTATAATGGAAGAACTAAAATATTAAGTAAAGATGAGGCCGGATTCAGTTACAGAAATTCTGATTTGGATGATGTTATAGTTTTAAGCGCCACCTTGAAGTTAAAAAAATCCAGTAAGGCCGGGATTGATAGAGTTATAAATGATCTGATAACCGCGCGGAAGAGAAGCCAGGATTGGAGTTTTCCTTGCGCAGGATGTGCATTTAAAAATCCTGCCAATGAATCAGCGGGAAGATTAATTGATTTATGCGGGTTAAAAGGCATAAGGGTAGGCGATGCTCAAGTTTCTCTTAAGCATGCCAATTTTATCATTAATAGAGGCAATGCCAGTTCAAGCGATGTCTTAAAATTGATAAGCATAATTAAACGTGAAGTGAAAAAAAGATTTAAAATCGAATTAACAGAAGAGATAAAAATATGGAAATAAAGAATTTGAAGCAATTGGGCAGGATAGGTGTTTTGATGGGCGGGCCTTCAACCGAGAGAGAAGTTTCACTAAAATCCGGTAAGGCAGTTTTGGAAAGCTTAAAAAGTGCAGACGTAGAGGTAATAGGGATCGATATAACTACCGATAGCCAAGAAGAAAATTTTCGTCTTTTAAAATCGAAAAATATCGATTGCGCTTTTTTAGCACTTCACGGCAGATTCGGCGAAGACGGCCAGATCCAGAGTATTTTAGATTCTTTGAGAATTCCCTATACTGGATCCGGTGCCGGTACCTCCAGGCTGGCTATGGACAAGATCGCCTCCCGTAAATTATTCAAGAAGATCGGGCTTAACGTTCCTGGGGACTTAGTGTTAACCAAAAATTATGATATCGATATTTTTAAATTAGCTGATGAATTTGGGTTACCTTTGGTTGTTAAGCCTGCAAGCCACGGTTCAAGTGTCGGTTTGACGATTGTGGACAGAAAAGAAGAACTTAAACAAGCTATTGATCTGGCTTTTAGTTTTGATGATAGAATACTTATAGAGGAATACATTGAAGGCGTTGAGTCAACCGTGGGAATATTAGATGACATAGTTTTGCCGGTTGTAGAGATCGTACCTAAGAACAGGTTTTTTGATTACGAGGCTAAATATAAGCACGGCATGACCGATTATATCGTGCCTGCTCGTTTTCAAGGGGACACTATTTTAAAACTGCAGGACAGCGCTTATAAAGCGCATACAGTTTTAGGTTGTTACGGATGTTCAAGAGTTGATATTATTTTAAGTAAAGACAATTTGCCTTATGTCCTTGAGGTTAATACAATACCGGGGCTTACTGAAACAAGCCTTCTTCCAAAGGCGGCCCGAGTGGCTGGTATAGATTTTACGCAACTTTGTCTTAAATTAATTGAACTAGCATATGAAAAAGCGCAAGTCATCTCCGAAGCTATACTATAAACCATTAATTGGTTTGGCAGTTTTTATTATAGTTTCAATTTTATTATTAGCCTTTGTTTATAAGACAGCACGGAGTATGGATTTTTTTACCGTGAGAGAAACAATTGTCCGGGAGAGCTTTGAGTCTAAAGATAGTGTTTCTAACAGTCCATTAGACCAGGTAATTGATAAAACCATAGATATTTCGTATTTAAAGGGAAAGAATTTATTTGCGGTTGATCTCGATAAAGAAGAGAATTATCTTTCGGTAATTTATCCGGGTTACAAAAAGATCAGATTAATAAGGGTCCTGCCTAACAGAGTTTTCGCGGATTTTATCCGGCGCAAGCCAGTGGCTTACGTAAAATTATATCGCAATTTTTCAGTTGATGATGAAGGTGTTTTATTTTCTTTGGCTGAAAATGTAGCAGAGCCTGATTTACCGGCTATCTGTGGACTGGAAACGAAAATATTCGGGCCCAAATCCGGAAGGAAATATAATACTAAAGATTTGAATACCGCTGTAGCGATAATAAAACTGATTAAAGCGAATAAAGTATTAAAAAATCTGAAAATTACCAGAGTGGATGTTTCAAGCCCGGCAAATACGGTAATATTCGTATCAGTGCCTCAAAAAGTTTTTGATATAAACAAAAGCCAGGCAGGCAAGCAGAACAGCATAGAAATAAAAATCGGACAGGATTATTTAATAGATAAAATAAATATTTTAGGCAGCCTTTTTTCTCAAATAAACAGTGATTGGGCAAAAATAAAATATGTCGATCTAAGGTTTAAAGAGCCTGTAATTAAAATTGAGACACAAGATAAAAAATAAGGGAGTAAAATTATTATGTCGAATAATTATATCTGCGCAGTCGATATCGGCTCTAATAAAATATCCGCCAGTGTGGCGTGTTTAAAGAAAAATGAGATTTCAGGTTTATTTTTCGAAACCATCGCTTCTAGAGGATTAAAAAAAGGTTCAGTTACGGATTCTATAGAACTTATTTCTTGCATCGGTAAAGTTCTAAAAAGCTTAAAAGCGAAATCCGGGATCAATATAAAACTTGTTTACCTAAATATTTCCGGGGAAGATATAACTACAAAGCATAGCCATGCCATAATTCCTTTGGCAGAAAGAGGCAATAAAGTTATTACTCTTTCAGATATTCAAAAATGCAATGAACAAGCCCGTATTTTAGGCTCAAGCCTT
>Ga0172375_10001239_pt1 | contig 41159 bp, 34 predicted proteins | sample LakKiv1m_FD_114537 | JGI IMG/M metagenome (GOLD analysis project Ga0172375, IMG submission 114537) | Freshwater microbial communities from Kabuno Bay, South-Kivu, Congo - kab_092012_11.1m | ecosystem: Environmental > Aquatic > Freshwater > Lake | place: Democratic Republic of the Congo... | reverse complement strand
GTTCGGGGTTCGGGGTTCAGGGTTCGGGGTTCGGGGTTCGGGGTTCAGGGTTCGGGGTTCAGGGTTCGGGGTTCAGGGGTTCAGGACTCCGAACGTCTCCGTCTTCCGATCTCGGTTTGCCGACCTCCGAACCGTACCCTGTCCCCTTATTGCCCTTTTACCGGCCCAGCGTTTCTTTGATGACGGGCATAACCGCTTTGGCCCAGATGTCGTAGCCCTTCTCCCGCGGATGCAGCAGGTCGGGCATCATCTCCTTCGTCAGCGTGCCGTCGGGCTCCAAGAATTCTTTGTTGAAATCGAGGAAGACCACGCGCTTGCCGTCCGCATATCCTCTGATCAGCGCGTTCACCTTGTCGTTGCGCACGCGCAGAGAATCCTGCGGCGTCGCGCCGCGAGGAAAGATCGCAAGCAAGAGCACCTTGGACTGCGGCGCCTTCTGAGCAAGCCGGTCCAGAATCGCCTGGATCCCTGCCACGGTGTTCTCGGGACTCTCCTGTTCCAGTTTGCGATGACCGGTATTGTTCGTACCGATCATCACGACGATCAACTTGGGGTTCACCCCGTCCAACTCGCCTTTGTCCAACCGCCACAGTACGTGCTCCGTGCGGTCTGCGCTGATGCCCAAGTTCAGCGCTCGGTACTGACCGTAGTACTTGTCCCAGACCGTTTTGCCGCGATTCTGCCAAAAATCAGTGATCGAATCACCGAGGAAAACCAACTCCCAGCCGCCCTTCTTCGCCTCCGCGACATCCCGTTCGACCCGATGCTGCCATCCCGCGTCGCGCGGAGCCGGAGTCGTCGAAAGCTGCTGCGCCCACGCCGAACCGACCAACAGGGCCACCATCATAAATGCGCTTGTCACTCGCTTCATTTACCGTTCTCCTTGTTCCCGCATGTGTCTTGTCCCGTCTGACTCCAGATCGTCCGTGCCGACGTCAGCAGTGCGCCATCCGAGACCCGGCGAATACGATGCAGAAGCGTGTCGCCGCTTTCCTGCACGGCCTCGGAAGCCACGATATCGCCCCAACGCGCCGCCGCGCGAAACACGATGTCCAGCCCGCCCACACGGCGCCCCGCCCGCCACGCATCGGGCACGCACTCCAGCGCCCATTCCACGTAGTGCGCGTTGTTCACATGGTCGTTGAAGTCGTGGTCGCTGCGGCGCACGGTCAGCGAGGACGACCATTCCGCTTTCGCGATTTCGGGGATTCTGTCCGGCGCTTCCGGCAGTCCGGCACGCGGGGTCCCGTCGGGCGCAAGAGCCGCGAAAGCCGGAGGCAGCCGCACGATCTTCAGCGACTGAATATCCACGTAAAGCCACTCGCTCACGCCCCGCAAAAGCGTCCGGCCCACATCGTCATAGGCGAGAAAGTCGCGCTGCGCCCCCACGCGGCCGCGCAAGCCCGCCGGCCACGTGCGGATGCGGACGTTCTCGCGCCAGGCGGCATAACGGTCCACCGAGAGACGCAGCCGCGCCAACATCCACGTGAACCCCTCGTCCTGCAGCTCCTGAATACCAAGGCCCAAGTCGCGGGCATGGTTGCCGGCGATTTCCTGCAAATAATTGCAATAAGCGGGCAGTGTCGCACAGCGGTTCACGCCCGACTCATACGCGCGAACGCAGAATGTTTCATCCCGGTAATGCAAGGGCAACGGTTCGTCCATCGCGACACGCCTACTTTTCCTTGTCATGGAACTGATCGTCGGCCACGATTAACCCACCGTCACAATGCCGAGAGGCGCCGCCGTCTTCCAACCGCCGCGCGTAAAGTCCGGAACATCGACCGATGCGCCGCGCTTGAGCACGGAGCGCTCAGTCAACTCGACGAGGCTGCTCCACAGCGCCGTGTCGTAAACGTCGATATCGAGCGGCAGACCGTTCTGCAGACAGCAACAGAGGCGCAAAAGCAACAGGTAATCCATGCCGCCGTGACCGCCGGAACGCTTGGCCGCGTCGCCGTTCTTGTCCCAAAGAGGATGGATGTATTTGGCCTTGAGTTCCGCCAGCTCCTTGTCGTTCATCCACTCGTGCGACTTGGGAGCCAACGCCACGCGCAGCGGATAGTCGGTCAGAATGCCCTTGGTGCCAGAGATGGTGTTGATGCGGCTGTAGGGACGCGGACTCGTGGTGTTGTGCTGCACCAAGATTGTCCGACCGCGATAAGTGCGGATGACCGTCGTGTTCATGTCGCCCAGTCGGTAGGCGGCTTTCGCCTGCGGGCTTTCCTTGCCGTACTTGTCGGCAGCATACTCCGTCAAGCCGAACTGTTCCGAACTAACCGAGGTGAGAAACTCGAACTTGTCGCCGCGATTGATGTCCATGTACTGACAAACCGGCCCCAGTCCGTGCGTGGGATACGGGTTGCCGGTGTGCGCCTTGCCGAAGGCCAGACGCCACATGCCCTGGTAACCGGAATCGCTGAAGCACAAGTCGCGCAGGTCGTGAAGATACGCCGCCTCGCCGTGAACCAAATTGCCCAAGACGCCCTTGCGGCAGAGCATCAACGCGAACATCTCGCTCTCGCCGTAGCAACAATTTTCAAGAATCATACAGTGGCAGCGTGTCCGCTCGCAGGTCTCCACCAATTCCCAGCACTCGTCCAGCGTCACGGCGGCGGGCACCTCGACCGCGACATGCTTGCCGCACCGCATCGCGTAGAGCGCCATCGGCGCATGCAGCAGCCATGGCGTGGTGACGTGTACCAGATCGACGTTGGGAGACTCGCACAGCTTTTTCCACGCTTCCTCGGAACCTCCGTAGACGGCGGCGTCCGGCTTGCCGTTCTGTTTCAGCCACTGCTGCTGTTTCTCCGCGCGCTCCCGAATCAGGTCCGCGACCGCCGTCACCTGCACGCCGGAAAGCGACGCGTATGTATGCACCGCCCCCGGTCCACGCATGCCGACGCCGATCACGCCTACGCGGATCGTGCTGATCGGCTTGGCGCGCAGCGCCATCGCCGGAGCCGTACTCTCGGGCCTTCCACACAAGAAATTGAAACTCTTGCACCCCGTCCCGCTGCCGGCCAGTGCCGTGCCCACCCCCATCCACGCCGCCTGCCTTAGAAAACCCCTTCGCGCTACCTTCATGACCGTCCCTTTCATATTCGGACCCTACTGTGTGGTCATACTAACATCCGCCATTCCCGTTCGTCAAGGCACTCCAAACCTGATCGGAACCTGTCGATGCGTCGAGGATGCCGTTAGAGTCGCCCCTCCGCGCGCAACGCGGCAAGCAGGCGTCCCGAGACGCCGGACTGATTGAGCGTGTAGAGGTGAATGCCCGGCGCACCGCCCGCCAGCAGGTCGCGGCACTGTCCAAGCGCGAACTGGAAGCCCGCCTCCCCAACATCGGCCGCCTCCGCTGCCTGCCGGAGGCCGTCGGGGATCGTGCAGCCCGAGAGCGCCATGAAGCGCCCGATCTGCTTGGCCGAGGTCATCGGCATGATGCCCGGCAGCAGCGGAATCGTCACGCCTTCCGCGCGCGCGCATTCCGCGAAATGAAAGTAGACGGCGTTGTCGAAGAAGAGCTGCGTCACCGCAAAGTCCGCGCCGTTCTCCTGTTTGCGCTTCAGATAGACAATGTCGCGGTCCGGCGTGCGCGCCTCGCCCGTTGCGAACGACTCGGGATGACCTTCAGGATAGGCCGCGCAGCCGATTTTGAACTGCGGCCAACCGTCGCGAATGAAGCCGATCAGGTCGCTCGCGTGCGCGAAGCCGTAGGGATGGGGACGAAACGTCGTCTCGCCCTGCGGCGGATCGCCGCGCAGCGCCATGATCGCGGGCACCCGCTTCTCCGCCAGCCGGTCGAGGATTTTCGAGAGATCCACCTGCGAGTGGCCCAGACAAGTCAGATGCGCCATCGCGTGGATGGCCAGATTGTTCTGCAGCGAGGCAACCAAATCCACCGTATTTTCGCGCGTGCTGCCGCCTGCGCCATAGGTGACCGATACGAAGTCCACATTCAGCCGCGCAGTCTCCGCAACAGTACCGTAGAGTTTCGCCCAGCCCTCCGGCGTCTTGGGAGGAAAGAACTCGAATGAAATCGTGGGTTTCCCTTGCTGCAACTTCTCGAAGAACGTCATGTTGTGAACACCATTTCTTGATAGTGCCACCGAGTATACGCGTTCACTTTTCCGTTGCCAAGCGCCAAGCAATGGGGCATAGTAAGAACGCAATCGCATTCATTGCCGACCAACCACATCTTCTATGCACCACGTTCCCGCTCCAGGCAGTTTTCTGTTGCAATGGGCCGGCGATCTGATTGAGGTCGCACTGCGCCTCGACGTCCCGCGCAAGGGACGCGCCGTGTTCCGCACCAACCTCGGCCAAGCCCGCATCCGGCGGCAGGAGATCATCGCCTGCACAGAGTCCGGCGAGCCCATGTTGGCCCGCGACTGGCACGACGTGCCAATGCGCGAAGCCGAGCCCGGACTTTTCACCGTGCGCATTCCGCTCACACAGGTCGGCCTTTTCGCGGGCAAGGCTTGTTTTTTCGCGCAGGGTTCGCGCGTGCCGGAATGGCCGGAGGGCGACAACGTGCGCATCAAGGTCGAGCCCGCCCACACCGCTTGCGCGAACACCATCTATACCGCTTTCGTGCGACAGTTCGGGGCCTCGCTGCGCGGCAACCCCCACACGGATGCCATTGCGAAACACGAACAAGCGCTCGACCACCTCGGCTATACGGTCGTGCCGCCGTCCGGCACGTTCCGCGATTTGATCCGCCAGCTCGATGCGGTCATGCGCACGCTGCGCTTCCGCATCGTACAACTCCTGCCGGTCCATCCGACGCCCATGGCTTATGCCCGCCTGGGCCGCTACGGGTCGGCTTTTGCCGCGCTCGATTTCCTTTCGGTCGACCCGGCGCTCGCCGAATTCGATCGGCACGCCACACCGCTCGACCAGTTTCAAGAACTGATCGACGCCGTACACAGTCGACGCGGTTACCTCTTCATGGATCTGCCCGCCAACCACACCGGCTGGGCCGCGACGCTCCAGACCCACCATCCCGACTGGTATCGGCGCAAGCCCGATGGAGAGTTCATCTCGCCCGGCGCGTGGGGCGTCACTTGGTCCGACCTCGTCGAGCTGAACTACGCCGACCCTCGCCTGCGCGCCTACATGGCCGACGTCTTTCTGTTCTGGTGCCGACAGGGCGTGGACGGCTTCCGCTGCGACGCCGGCTACATGATTCCGAGCGAGACGTGGACCTATATCGTGGCCCGCGTGCGCGAAGAGTTCCCGGATACCATCTTCCTGCTCGAAGGACTTGGAGGCAGCGTCGAAATCACCGAATCGCTGCTCGCCGCCGCGGGGTTGAACTGGGCTTACTCCGAGCTGTTTCAAACCGAGGACCGCGGTGCCATGGAGTGGTATCTGCCGCGCGCGGTCACCATCGCCGAGCGCTGCGGCCCTCTCGTCCATTTCGCCGAAACACACGACAACAACCGGCTTGCCGTTCAAGGCGAAACCTACGCTCGAATGCGCGTCGCACTCTCGGCGCTGCTTTCCCATCAAGGTGCCTTCGGAATAACCAACGGCGTCGAGTGGTTCGCCACCGAAAAGATCGACGTCCACGGGGCGTCCGGCCTCAACTGGGACGCGCCCAGCAACCAGGTGGCCGAAATCGCTCGGCTGAACGCGCTGCTCGCGAGCCACCCCGCCTTCGGCCCCGGCACCCGCCTGCGTCCCATCCACCGCGGCGATGGCAACGTGCTCGCGATCCTGCGCGAGGCGTCCGGCGTCTCTCCACTCCTCGTGCTCGTCAATTTCGATTGCGCCCGCGCGCAAACCGTACACTGGGACGCCGCCGTGTTCAATGCGCTCGTCGCGTGGGACCTCCTCTCCGGCGAAGCCTTCTCGCTCACGCCCGGCGGCGAACTCCGCCTGCAACCTGGTCGCGTCGCCTGCCTCACTCGCGAAGCCAACGACATCGAACGGCTCGGCCAAGCCGCAACGGATTCGGTGGCCGAACCCGACGCGCTCGCCCGCCGAAGCCGCAACCTGATGGCCCTGCGCGTCAAACTCGAATTGTCGCTCGGCGGTCCCGCCGAACGGCTCGCCTTCCTAGACGACCCCGACGCACTCGGCGCGGCGATGATCGACGCCCCCGAAGTCTTCTGTGCAGACGGCCCCAAGGGTCTGCCGCGACACACCGTCTGGACTTGGCCGACCGACACGCGCCGCGACGTGCCCGTTCCGCACGGAAACGTCCTGCTCGCGCTTGCGGATCACCCCTTTGACGCCGCTCTTGTTTCCGGCGAACGCACGTTAGTCGCCGAACGCGCCGTGCGTCTGCGCGACGGCCGCTGGGGCGCGTTCCTAACAGTTGCGCCCGACTCTGTTTCCGGCGACGGTACACACGCCGAACGCCGTCAGCTCAAGACCACCGTCTATACGCCGAAGGGCATTCGCCGCAACGCGTCGTCCGTTTTAGCATTGCCGCCGGGTTCGCTCGCGCGCGTCGCGACGCGCGCGAGCGGCGTGCAGGTGCGCGGGGATCCGGCTCTTCACGCCGTGCTCTCGAACGGCGCGGGCGCGGCGGCGCAAGTCCGCGCCACATGGGGCGAAGTCCGCAGCCAGTACGATTGCCTGTTGGCCGTCAACCCAGACCCGCGTGTGCCTTCCGCCCGAATGGTCTTCTGGACCCGCTGCCGCATGTGGCTGCGCTACCGCGGTTATTCGCAGGAGATCAACGCCGCTTGTCTCGCACAGTTCGCGGCCGATCCCGCCGGACGTTTCGCAGAATGGTCGTTCCAAGTGCCGTGCGGCATGGGACGCTGGGTGCCGCTCGGCATTCGTCTCGACATGGCCGCCGACGCCAACCGCGCCTCGCTCACCGTAACCCGGCACAACCGCCAAGGCGGACTCGACCCGCGCGACGAGGTCATGGTCATCGCGCGCCCGGACATCGAGTGGCGCAGTTTCCACGAAAAAACCAAAGCCTTCCTTGGCCCCGAACGCGCATGGCCAGCCGCCACGCAACCGGATGCAGCCGGATTCACCTTCGTTCCTGCGCCGGGCGAATCGCTGCGCATCGAAGCCTCCGGCGGGCAATATCATCAAGAACCCACGTGGCTGTACATGGTCGCGCACCCCGACGAGAAAGAGCGCGGTCTGGATAGTCACGGCGACCTCTTCAGTCCCGGTTGGTTCGAACTGCCGCTTGCGGCCGCGCAGCGGACGGTGCTTACCGCTTGGCGCAAAAACGATCAGCCCGCCCCGTCCCCCGTTCCCCTCCCTCCAACCTCCGACCTCCAATCTCCGTCCTCCGTCCTCCGTCCTCCGTCCTCCGACCTCCCGCCGCGCCTGCCCGTTCCAGACGCCCTGTCGCAGGCGCTCTCGCTCTACGTGGTGCGCCGCGACGATCTGCGCACCGTCATCGCGGGCTACCCTTGGTTCCTCGACTGGGGTCGCGACACGCTGATCGTCCTGCGCGGGCTCATCGCGGCCGGACGCCACGACGAGTCGCTCGCCATCCTGCGCGAATTCGGCCGCTTCGAGGAACGCGGCACCCTGCCCAACATCATCCACGGCCAGACTGTCGGCAACCGCGACACCTCCGACGCGCCCCTGTGGTTCTGCGTCGCGGCAGGCGACCTCATGGCCGCGCTCGGCGACGCGGCCGTACTCGATGCGGCATGCGGCGGCGGCCGCACGCTCCGCGACGTGATCGTTTCGATTCTTTCGCACTATCGCGACGGCACCCCCAACGGCATCCGCGTCGATCCCGACAGCGGGCTCGTCTTCAGCCCGCCGCATTTCACATGGATGGACACCCACTACCCCGCCGCCACGCCGCGCGAAGGTTATCCGGTCGAGATACAAGCCCTCTGGATCGCCAGTCTCCGCTTGGCCGCACGTAAAATCGACGCCTTGTGGGGCGCGCTGGCCGAGCGCGCGGCCGACTCGCTTGCGCGCTTCTTCACGGTGCGAGAAGGCTGGTTCGCCGACTGCCTGCGCGCCAAGCCCGGCACGTCCGCCGAGCATGCCGAACAGGAGGACGCGCTGCGCTCGAACCAACTGCTCGCGCTCGTGCTCGACGTGCCGCTGGCGCGCGACTCTCAGGTGGAGATTCTCCGCGCCTGCGAGCGACTGCTCGTACCGGGCGCCATCCGCAGTCTCGCCGACGCGCCCGTGCGCGCCGATATGGGCGTCCGGCACAACGGGGCGTTGCTCAACGACCCGCACCACCCCTATCAGGGACGTTACCTCGGCGACGAAGACACGAGCCGCAAACCCGCCTACCACAACGGCACCGCGTGGACGTGGCCCTTCCCGCACTACGCGGAAGCGCTCGTCCGCGTATACGGCCCCGGAGCACGCGAAACGGCGCTCTCACTGTTGGGCTCCGCCGTCGAACTGATCAACAGCGGCTGTCTCGGCCACGCACCCGAGATCTGCGACGGCGACGCGCCGCACGCGGCGCGCGGCTGCAGTGCGCAGGCGTGGGGCGTCTCTGAGCTGCTGCGCGTTTGGAAAATGATCGCGTCCGAGCCCCGTGCATAAGACAAAAGTTATGAAAGCCCTGATCCAGCGCGTTTCCGAAGCCTCCGTCGAAATCGACGGCCAACGCGTGGCCGAGATCGACTGCGGTCTCCTTGTTCTGCTCGGCATCACGCACGGCGACGGCCCCCAAGACGTCGAGTGGCTCGCGCGCAAGATTCCGGCGCTGCGGATCTTTGAGGACGAACAGGGGCTGATGAACAAATCCGTGTGCGACATCGGCGGGTCGGTGATCGTGGTTTCCCAGTTCACGCTCTACGCCGATACGCGCAAAGGCAACCGCCCGAGCTTCGTCGACGCAGCCCGCCCCGAACAGGCCGAACCGCTCTACGAATCGCTCGTGGCGCGACTCCGACAAACGCTCGGCGCGGAACGCGTCGGCACCGGCCGTTTCGGCGCGGACATGAAGGTCCGCCTTCTCAACGACGGCCCCGTCACGATCGAACTTCGTACGGATGACCACACGTCAATGTACTGACCCAATTACCGACCAAGGTGGCATAGACACAGCGCCACTTTCGACACTCCGCTTTTTCTTTGCATGGACCGGCAATAAGTGGTTTAATCGCGCGTTTAATGCAACTGATTAAAGGGCGTTCGGACACCGACCGGTTGTCGGAGGAACGCTTGGAGGGCAAAAAAATGAGGCATGCAACCAAAAACCTGTTCTACGGTGCCGCAGCCATTTCATTTCTGCTGGTCGCCAGCCCGGCTTCCGCCGACCGCGTTAGCGTCGGACTCGGAATCGGTAACGGCTACGGCGATTACTTTTCCGTGGGAATCAATGGCGGCGGTCGACATGGCGGTGGCCCGATTTACCGCAGCGGTTGTTACGCAAGGTGTTACGGTCGGCCAAGTCCTTTTGTGCCCGCGCCATATATGCCGCGCACGATTGTCGCGGCCCCCTGTCCGCGCTCCGTCGTCGTGGCACCCTGCCCGACTCCGATCATCGTCGCACCTGCGCCGGTCGTCGTCGCGCAACCCGCGCCGGTCGTCGTCGCGCAGCCCGTGCCGGTTGTCGTTGCTCAGCCCGTGCCGGTTGTCGTTGCTCAACCTGCGGCGGTCGTCGTCGCGCAGCCTGCAGGCTATTGGGTGGATGTCGACAACCAAGTTTGGATTGAAGGCGCTTGGATCGAGGTGACCGATTCATGGGGCCATCGCGTTCGCCAACGCGGCCCAGGCCACTGGGGAACTCGCCACAATCGCGAGTGGAGGACTGGACCGCAACCGGGCGGTGGACATTCGGGACCGGGCGGACATCCAGGGCCGATTTCCGGCCATCATTAACGAACGGTATTAAGAACGAAACGTCCCGCGTTATGAACAAACGCGGGACGTTTCTTTTTTGGGAAGAAGGTGAGAACAACCGTCGAGTCGGAAAACAATCAGCCCTATCTCGTCTCCGACTGCGATTTGTTGCAGCGCAACGTCAGCGCGGTTGAAACCAACGAGATGACCCTCTATTTCGAGAGCGGAACCGCAGGTGCGCTCGCCTATCTGACGGACGGCATAACGGGGGCGGGAAACAAAGAGAACGCCTTCACCCCTTCCGGTGGTTCCGTCACTTACACGCTCGACACGGCCCTCGCCCCCGCCGGATACGACATTACGGGGTTCGACTCCTACACCGGCTGGCAGGACGGCGGAAGGGTCGACCAGAACTACGTCGTCAGCTTCCGCAAACTGGGTTCCGACACTTTCGCGAATGCCATCACCAACACGTACGCGTCGGGGATGAAAGAAACCCGCATCAGCCTGACCGACCTCAACCTGTCCGGCATCGATGCGGTCAGGATTACGTTCCTCTCCCAAGAGAACAGCGGTGTCGGCTACAAGGAACTCGACCTCTCCGGCGCGCCGCCCGCCTACACCGAGGTCACCCGGCGCGACTCCGGCGCCCAAGTGATCGCCAGCAACGACACGGCCAGCGTTCTAATCTCGGAAGGCGAGGGCACGCCTGGCGCACTCGCGGTCGATTCTCCGGTCACGGTCATCGATACACTGACCCAAGGCGCCACCGAAGACGCCGCCGCACTCGACTTAGCGGGCCGGACGCTGGCGCTGAACGGGCTCTTCCTTCGCCCCGGCGCAGGCGGTCTGACGGTCACCAACGGCACGCTGGCGGGCGCGCGGTCGCCGCTCGTCGTCGGCAACTGGAGCGGCAGCGACGCCGTGTTGTGCGCCGCCGTCACCAATCTCGCGGACGCGGGCCTCCTGCTCAAGACGGGAACCGGCACCCTCACGCTCAGCGGCACCAACGGTTCGCCCGGCGGCACCGAAGTCGCAGCCGGCGCGCTCCGGCTGGTTGGGAACGGCTCGCTCGGCAGCGGCTATGTGAATATCCACGACGGCGCGCTCCAGATCGACGGCGGCATCGTCAACCCCGCGACCAGCAACTCGCTGCGGTTGTGCTTCGTCAACGCCGCGCTCAACCAGACGGCCGGCAGTCTGAGCTATAGCGGCTACCTGCAGGCGCAGAACACGGCGCTGAACCTCTCAGGCGGCTCGTCCTACATCGGCACAGACGCGCTCCTCGGCTGGGGCGGCACGAACACAACGGTCACGATCAGCGGCAGCCACACGGCGAACTGGCGCATCGCGCGCTTCTCGTCGGGGGCGGTCAATCTCTATCTCCAGAACGGCGGCAAGCTCTACACGGACCGGATCTACAGTTCGGTCGGTGCGACCGGTTCGGTCTTTTTCGCGGGCGGTACGCTGGGCGTGAGCAGCATCTACCCCACGCTCTCCTCGGGCGACTGGATCGGCGTGTCGTCGGGATACATGACCCTGTACGTCCAAGACGGCGGCGCCATCATCGACACCGCCAACGGCAGTGTCACCATCAAACGCCCCTTCCTGCGCGACGGCGCCTCCACCGGCGGACTGACCAAAACCGGTGCCAACACCCTCACGCTCATGATCACGAACGACAACACGTTCTGCACCTATGCGGGCGGCACGGCCGTCTCGGCCGGCACGCTCAAGCTGTGGCCGTCCACCTCGCCGCTGCCCGCGAACACGCGGCTGACTGTGGCGTACGGCGCTTATCTGGACATGAACGGCGCGACGCAGACCGTGGACGAGGTGACCGGCGAGGGGCGCATTTACAACTCCTCGCTTTCCAACGCCGTCCTCACCGTCGGCGGCGACAGCACCGCCACCAACTTCGAGGGAGTCATCGACGGCGCCGTCAGCCTCGTCAAAGCCGGAACGGGAACATGGAGTGCGATTCAACTTTGTTGAATGCGCACCCGAAGGAGGAGTTGGAATTTAGGATTTAGGAGTTGCAATACCCTGCGGGCCAAGATGATAGGCCTCCGCTGAGGATTTTTTCATCGTGTCTCCAGACAAGAGGACATGATGCTGTCATCTCAAAAGGACTTCGCATGCGAGCGTTTTTCGTTCAAAAGCCCGTTTTCCAAGGCTTTCCACTCCTAAATCCTAACTCCTAAATCCTCCTTGGGGCGATTCTTTTTCAACGAAACTGAATCGCACCCGGCGGGACGCCTCGCCTGATGACGCACGCGATCAATGAAGGATGCGCCTTGGGAAAGACGCCTGTCGGTTTTCTGTTGCACTTTCCGAACGCATTTGGCATGTTTCGCCTTGCTTTTCCGAACCGTATCAGCGCGTTGAACGGGTCGCGTCTGAGAACAGTCACTTTTCACCAAGAAAGCGCGAGGTCAAGTACCCGAAATGTCGCAAATTCTGCTGGACGCGTTGGATGGGTGGAGCAGCGTCAAGAGCGCTGAACTTTACGGCGTCGGGGCCTGGGGACAGGGTTACTTCAAGGTCACCGAGGACGGGTTTGTGGCGGTCAACCTCAAGAACGCAAAAGGCACGGTCAGCGTCAAGCTGTGCGACATCGCGAGCGGTCTCCACGACCGCGGCATGGGGCTGCCGCTCCTGCTGCGTTTCAGCGACCTGCTTGGCGACCGCATCCGCCTCATCAACGAGGCTTTCCGCAAGGCGATCACCGACTACAGTTACCAGAACTGCTACCGCGGCGTCTTTCCGATCAAGGTCAACCAACAGCAGCAGGCCGTCCACGACGTCATCGCGTTCGGCACCCCCTATCACCACGGACTCGAGGCGGGGTCGAAGGCCGAGCTGATCGCCGCGTTGGCCTACATGCGGGACCCCGAAGCGTTCCTTATTTGCAACGGTTACAAGGACGCGGAGTTCATCGATCTCGCCCTGTCGTCGCTCAAGATGGGTCTGCAGACGATCCTCGTCGTGGAGACCGCCGACGAGCTTGACCTGATCCTCTCCCGCGCCGCGGCGCTGAACATCCGCCCCCGCATCGGCGTACGCGTGAAGCTCTCCAGCCGCGTCGGCGGCAAATGGTCCGAGTCCGGAGGCGAGCGCAGCGTCTTCGGGCTCACGCCCGCGCAGATCATCGACGCCGTCGACTTGCTTCGCGAGAAGGACATGCTCGACTGCCTCGAACTGCTCCACTACCACCTCGGCTCGCAGGTGCCCAACATCCGCGAAATCCGCGACGCCGTCAAGGAGGCCTCGCGCTTCTACGTCGGTCTCGTCTGCGAAGGGGCGCGCATGGGCATCTTCGACATCGGCGGCGGCCTGGCCATCGACTACGACGGTTCGCACACCAACTTCGCCAGCAGCGCCAACTACGGCGTCTCCGAGTATTGCGCGGACGTGATCGAAGGCATCATGACCGCCTGCAACGAGGAGAAGATTCCGCATCCCGTCGTCATCAGCGAGTCGGGCCGTTCCCTCATCGGCTACTATTCGGTGCTGCTCCTCAACGTCCTCGACACTGCCGTCTACGAGGAGAAGGCCCCCCCGGAGAACGTCCCCGAGCCGAGGCCCGAGGCGCTCGAGAACATGATGTACGTCTCGCGCATGCTGAGTCAGAAGAACCTGCAGGAATCGTTCAACGACGCGCTCTATTACCGGGAGGAAATTCAGAAAGCTTTCAAGCACGGCGACATCACGCTGCGCCAACACGCCGCCGCGGACTGCCTGTTCTGGCACATCCTCACGCGTATCCGCGAGTTGATCCCCAGCCTGAAAACAGTCCCCAAGGATCTGCTCGGGCTCGACGCCCTGCTCGCCGACGTCTACTACTGCAACTTCAGCGTGTTCCAATCGCTGCCCGACGCCTGGGCCATCGACCAACTGTTCCCGATCATGCCGATCCACCGCTTGGGTGAGAAACCGACCCGCATGGCCTGCCTCTCGGACATCACCTGCGACTGCGACGGCCGCATCGACAAATTCATCGACCAGCACGACGTGAACCCCGTCCTGCCCGTCCACACGTTCCGGCGCGGCGAACCCTACATGCTCGCGGCCTTCCTCGTGGGCGCATACCAAGAGACGCTCGGCGACCTCCACAATCTCTTCGGCGACACCAACGTCGTCAGCGTGCAGGTCGACGAGGACGGCGACATCGATTACGTGCAGGAGTTGCAGGGCGACTCCGTCGGCGACGTGCTGAGCTACGTCGAGTATCGTCCCGAACGCCTCATGGAACAGTTCCGCTCGCTCGCCGAAGACGCCGTCAAGGCCAAGCGCATCACACCGGCCGAGCGACGTGAAATTCTGGCGGCCTACGAGAACGGCCTGCGCGGCTACACGTATTTCGAGCAGTGAGCAACACGACCCCTTTGCCATTCAACGAAACGCCGTGCGGTTGCATGCGGCGAAATTTTAGAGGCGACGGCGTTCCGCCTCGGCAAACATGAAAGGATGGGGGAAAATGAAATTCGGAATGGATTTGCTGCTTTGGACGGACGCGGTGGACGAGACGGCCTTTCCCGTGTTCGGGAAAATCAAGGAAATCGGATTCGACATCGCCGAACTGCCGCTGTTCGACCGCGCGACGCGGCCCGCCGTGATGCGCGCCGCAGGAAAAGAACTGGATGCCTTGAAACTCGGACGGACGGCGGTCACCGTCGTTTCCGAGAACGAGAATCTTCTGAGCCCGGACGCGGCTGTGCGAGAACACGGTGTCGCCATGTTGAAACGCATGGTCGATCTGGCCGCCGAGGCCGGTTGCAGCACGCTCGCCGGGCCGATCCACAGCGCCATCGGCGCGTTCACGGGAAAAGGGCCCGCGGAAGAGGAATGGAAGCGGAGCGTGGAGGCCTTGCGCCGTGTGGCGGAACATGCGGAAAGGCGGGGCGTCAAGCTTGCCGTCGAGCCCCTGAACCGCTACGAATGCTACTTCCTCACCGGTTCCGAAAGCGCGTGCCGTTACATCGACGACATTCATTCGCCCGTCTGCGGCGTGCTGTACGATACCTTCCATGCCAATATCGAGGAGAAGGATGTATCGGAAGCCATCGCGTTGCTCAAGGGAAAAATCAACCACGTGCATATTTCCGAAAACGACCGCTCCACGCCCGGCGCGGGGCAGGTCAGGTGGGAAAAGACCTTTGCCGCCTTGGCAAAGATCAACTACGACGGACCGATGGTGATCGAGGCGTTCGGAGCCCAGCTTGCCCGAATCACCGCCGCAACGAAAATCTGGCGGCAAATGTTCTCCACGCAAGAGCAGTTCGCGCGCGACGGTCTCGCGTTCATGCGAAAGATGGCGAAACGTTATTTCTAATGCGCCCATGGCACAATGCACATACTTGAATCCAAGGAGGTGGCAGGGTGAGAAAATGGCTCGGTCTTCTTTGCGCGACGGTTTGCTCTACAGGATTTGCGACATGCGATGCCTCGGCCAATGAGAGCGGCACCCATTCGAAAGAAACGGTCAATGGCGAGCAGCCGAGCCTGCTGCCGGTCGGCCGGGATTTCAAGCTTGTTTGGCATGACGAGTTCAACGGCAACAGGCTTGACGACTCCAAATGGGGTTACCGCACGAATTTCTGGGGACAGCGCGCGCTCTGGTTTGCGGCGCCGGAAGACCACGCCGTCGAAGTCAAGGGCGGTCTCCTCCACTTGAAGCTCATCGAGAAGGACGGACAATACAAGAGCCCGCAGCTTCAGACCGGCGAACTGATCTGGGACATGCCCTTCGATCCGAACCGCAAGAGTTTTTGGCCGTTTCCGAAACGGGCAAAGCCGAAATTCATGCACCGGTACGGATACTACGAGTGCCGCTGCAAGTTGCAGCAAAAAGCCGGCTGGTGGAGTGCGTTCTGGATGCAGACGCCCTGCCAAGGGGCGTCTCTCGATCCAAAGCAGATCGGCATTGAACACGACATCATGGAGTCCTTTACTCCCGGCATTGTGATCCCGCACTGTTTCCACTACAACGGATACGGCGCGGACTACAAAGGATTCAAGACGACCCGGGTTGAGAAAAACGAAGAGGGCAGCATCTCGCTTGACAATGCCGAATTTCACGTTTTCGGCATGCTGTGGGAAAAGGACGGGTACACGGTTTTCATCGACGGGAAACAGCATGGGCAGAAAGTCGGGAATCAGGGAAACGAAGCCGTTTCAGACGCGGAAGAATTCATCCTTCTCACCACCGAGGCCAAGTGGTATCGCAACAACAAGATGACGGGCAAACCCGTCGCCGAGCTAAAAGACGCGCTGGGCGATGAATTCCTTGTCGATTACGTGCGCGTGTACGACGAAATCAAGTAGGCGCAAGGGGCGAGAGTTGGGGTGAGAGTTGGTTGCCCGTCCAGTCGTGTTTTTGTAATATACGGACCGTGAAACCGACTGTCTATATCGAGACCTCCGTCATCAGCTATCTGACCGCACGGCCGAGCCGGGATTTGCGGCTTGCCGCCGACCAAAAGGCGACCCGTGACTGGTGGCGGGACGCACGTGTCCATTTTGAACTTTTCGTGTCGCCTTTCGTGATAAGCGAGGCGAAGGCGGGAGACCCAAGCGCAGCGGCCCTTCGCATAGAAACATTGTCGGAGATCGGAGTAATCCAAGAGCAACCGGTCGCCACCCGGTTGGCAGCGTCGTTGTTGCGCGGACTGTCGTTGCCCGATACCGCCGACATGGATGCCTTCCATATTGCAATGGCTGCTGTACACGGCATCAATTGTCTTTTGACGTGGAACTGCCGCCATATCAACAACGCAACCATGAAACCAAGGATGCGCGTCATCTGCCAAGATGAGGGTTTCAATTGTCCTGAAATCTGTACCCCTCTCGAATTATCAGGAGGCAACGTGTTATGAGCAACGAGATTCTGGAAGAGCTGTGGGCCATACGAGCTGAAATTGCCCGTAGAAACAATTACGATCTTAAGGCGATTTTCGCTGAAATGCGCGAGCTGGAAAAAACGATCCCGCCGGAACGGTTTGCCAAACGCCCGATCAAGAAGCGTTGCGCCTATCCTGCCCGCTCCGCAACCGCCCCTCTCGCCGTGCGGGAAAAGCCAACCAGCGAAAAATGACACGGATGTCGTTTTTCAACTCCTAACTCCTCATTCCCAACTCCTAACTCCCCGAAGGAAGTTCCCATGTCCAAAGTCCTTATTATCGGCGCCGGCGGTGTCGGCTCGGTCGTTGCCCACAAGTGCGCGCAGGTTCCCGAGGTTTTTTCAAAGATCGTGATCGCCTCGCGCACAAAAGCCAAATGCGACGCCCTCGCCAAGCAACTCCCGCGCAAGGTCATCACCGCGCAGGTCGATGCCGACAATGTGCCGCAGACTGTCGCGCTGCTGAGGAAACACAAGCCCGACCTCGTGATCAATGTGGCCCTGCCCTATCAGGACCTGCACATCATGGACGCCTGCCTCGAAGCCGGGGCGAACTACATGGACACGGCCAACTACGAACCGCCGGATGTGGCGAAGTTCGAGTACAAGTGGCAGTGGGCTTACCAAAACAAGTTCAAAAAGGCCGGTCTTATGGCCCTGCTCGGATCAGGCTTCGATCCCGGCGTCACCAGCGTTTTCTGCACCTACCTGCAGAAGCACTATGTGCCGCAGATCGACGAGATCGACATCATCGACTGCAACGTCGGCAGCCACGGCCAGCCGTTCGCCACCAACTTCAACCCGGAGATCAACATCCGCGAGGTCTCCGCCAAGGGCCGTTACTGGCAAACGGGCAAATGGATCGAGACCGCCCCGCTCTCCGTGAAGTCGCCCTTCAAAATGCCCGAAGGACTCGGCATGCTCAACATCTACCTGATGTATCACGAAGAGCTGGAATCGCTCGGCAAATTCATCAAGGGCCTCAAACGCGCCCGTTTCTGGATGAGTTTCTCCGACAACTACCTGAAGCACCTCGAAGTGTTGAAGAACGTCGGCATGACGCGCATCGACCCCGTAAACTATAACGGCGTCGAGATCGTCCCGCTCCAGTTCCTCAAGGCGCTGCTGCCCGATCCCGCCTCGCTGGGTCCGCTCACCAAAGGCAAGACCTGCATCGGGTGCCAAGTGCGCGGCACCGACGCCAAAGGCAAAGCCCAAACCGTCTACGTCTACAACATCTGCGACCACGAGGCGTGCTACCGCGAGGTGAAGTCCCAAGCCATCTCCTACACGACCGGCGTGCCCGCCATGATCGGCGCGAAGATGATCCTCACCGGCAAGTGGACCGGCAAGGGCGTCTTCAACATGGAGCAGTTCGACCCCGACCCCTTCATGGACGCCCTCAATCAGCACGGTCTGCCGTGGAAGGTACTGAAAAAAGCCGTGTTCAAGAACGTTTAACGCTCAACGTCGAAGTATGGGAGTGGGGACGCCCCCGTCCCTGGCAACAATGTCCGACAACCTCTTTCTTGACCCCTTCGACGACATCGACCGCCATGTAGACGACGACCGCGATCTGCCGCATTGGCAGCAAGACGCCGTGCTCGTCTTCGTGACGTGGCGCCTCGCGGACGCGCTCCCGCAAGAGGTGCTCGACGAACTCGAGGAAAAGAAAGCGGCGTGGCTTGCGGCGCATGCGACACAACCGGGGCCGGGGGCGCCCACGCCCCCGAAAAAGACTCTCCTCAAGCTGACGCCCGAAGGACGCGCCGAATTCCATCGCCTGTTCTCCATCCGCGAAGAGGCGTACGTAGACGCCGGGCACGGCTCGTGCCTGCTGCGCGATCCGCGATTCGCGCGCTGTGTCGAGGCCGCATTGCTGCACGACGACGGCGCGAGTTATAATTTAATCGCCTACGCGATCATGCCCAACCACGTGCATGTGCTGGTCAGTCTGAAAGCCGGTGCTTCTCTTGAAAAGACGGTTCAGTCGTGGAAAGGCGCATCCGCCCACGCGATCAATCATACGGCGGTGCGGCACGGCTCACTCTGGCAATCAAACTACTGGGACCGCCTGATCCGCAACCGGAGACATTACGAACATGTGCGGGACTATATTCTCAACAACCCGTCGCGAGCGCATTTGGTTGCAGGGACATTCCTTGTTCAAGAGTTGCGAACGGTATCCAAACAAGGCGAATTGATCAAAACCGGGGGCGGGGACGCCCCCGCTCCTACCGTAACGCCCCACACCGGGGACGGGGACGCCCCCGCCCCCGTTTCCCATCAGGAGCGGGGACGCCCTCGTCCCCGTGATGGCGCAATGCCTACGCCTACCGCCTACTGCTCATTGCCTGCCGCCACCTCTTTCCCGCCTCCCACGCCGTGCTTCGTGGTGGACGAAGCCGCCATTGAGCGCAATCTCGGCGTCTTGGCCGAAGTCAAACGCCGCACGGGCTGCCGCATTCTACTGGCGCTGAAGGCGTTTTCGATGTTCAGCGTTTTCCCGCAGATGCGGCGCGTGCTGGACGGATGCTGCGCCAGTTCGGTACACGAGGCGCGGCTCGGACGCGAGATGTTCGGCGGCGAAGTCCACGTCTTCGCCGCCGCGTTCTCCGAAGCGGACATGCGCGAACTCGTCGGACTCGCCGACCACGCGACGCTCAACTCTTTCGCCCAGCTCCGTCTTTTCCAACGCGTTCTCGCCTCCGACCTCCGACCTCCGACTTCCGGCCCCCTCTCCTACGGCCTGCGCATCAATCCCGAGCACTCCGAAGGACACACGGCGATCTACGACCCCTGCGCCCCCGGCTCGCGCCTCGGCGTTCGGCGCGCCGCTTTCGACGGCGAGTCTCTTGACGGCATCACGGGACTTCACTGCCATACGCTCTGCGAACAAAACGCCGAGCCGTTCGCGCACACCGTCGCTGCCATCGAGACGAAATTCGGCGATCTGCTGTCCGGCCTTTCTTGGTTCAATTTCGGCGGTGGGCACCACATCACGCGGTCCGACTACAACATCGACCTGCTGTGCGACACGCTGAACGCCTTTCGCGACCGGCACCCTAACATCCAGACCATCTATCTCGAGCCCGGCGAGGCTTGCGTCCTCAACGCCGGCACGCTGGTCGCCACGGTGCTGGACGTGGTGGAGAACGGCCTGCCCATCGCGATCCTCGACGCGTCGTGCGCCTGCCACATGCCGGACGTCATGGAGATGCCCTATCGGCCGCGCGTATTCCGAAACGCCGCATGGGCCGGCGAGGCCGCGCCGGGGCCGAACGCCGATTGCGGCGGCGAACCGGGTGAGAAGCGGCACACGGTACGGTTGGCGGGACCGTCCTGCCTCGCGGGCGACGTGATCGGCGATTGGTCGTTCGACGCGCCGCTCAAGCCCGGCGACTGCGTGGTCTTCGAGGACATGGCGCACTACACGATGGTCAAGACCAATACCTTCAACGGCATCCGCCTGCCGTCCATCGCCCTGCGGCAGACGGACGGCGGCGTACGCCTCGTTCGATCCTTCGGCTACGAGGATTTCAAATCGCGTCTCTCTTAGCCCGATTCCTCTCCTTTTGATTGTCGTCTGCGCTTAAAAGCGGTATCATATGGGCGTAAAGCTTGGATGAACCGCGTGGCAACGACAGACGTTGAAAACATCGCTTCCTCGCGGAGAACGGACGACCCTATGCGCAAGACACCGACACCATCGAAACCGGGGCTGTCGCTCACTTCGTTTTTCAGCGCGGACGACATCCTGATCCACCAGGAAGGTCTGATGCGCAACGAACTGATCCGCCATCTGCTCATGCATGTGGCGACCGGCCATGGGTTCACAGACGTCGACGATTTTTACGAGGCGATCATCGAGCGCGAGAACGCCAACGACACCGTGGTCGCCAACGGCATCGCCATTCCGCATGCGCGCCTCAACAATCTGCAGCGGCCCTACGTGGGCGTCGCAACGTCAGAAGGCGGCGTCGTCTTCGCCGAGGAGGAACCGCCCGTGCATCTCGTCCTGCTGGTCCTCATCCCGCGCGACCAGCCCGGCCTTTATCTGCAGATCCTTCGGGCGCTCGCCAGCGTCCTGCGCGACCACGACGCGGCGCGCGCCGTCTCGCAACTGAAGACGCCAGACGAGGTCATGCGCTTCTTCGAGCGCGGGGGCATGGTGCTGCCCGACTATGTCTGCGCCGCCGACATCATGCGCGACGAGATGACCACCCTGCGCGACAACGACAACCTCAAGGCCGCCATCGACTGCTTCATCTCCCAACACCTCTCCGAAGTGCCGGTCGTCGACCGGGACGGCGACTTGGTGGGCGTGGTCAGCGCCGGCGCCCTGCTGAAGGTCTGCCTGCCGGAGTACCTGCTCTGGATGAGCGACCTCTCGCCCATCGTCAACTTCGAGCCGTTCACCAGCATCCTGCGCAACGAGCAGAACACGTGCCTGTCGGACATTCTGCTCAACGAGTTCGCCGCCGTGCAGATGAAGGCCCCCGCCGTTTCGGTCGCCGCTGAGATGACCCGGCGCAACGCCTCGAAGTGCTATGTGCTCAACGGCAAAAAGCTGATGGGCATCATCGACCTGCCCGTTTTCCTCAACAAAGTCTTTAGGGAGTAAGCCGCCATGTACAGCGAACCCGTGGTCAAAGCGCCCCCCATGCAGGCCTTCGTCAAGATTCTGGCCCTGATCGGCCTCTCCTTGGGGGCCGGATGGGTGGCTAAACGCTCCGGCATCGCGCCCGACACGCTGCCGGTCATTTCCGTCTGCACTTTCGCCGGCGTCATTTGCACGACGCTCTTCTTTTGGACGCACCGCGTCGCCGTGGCCTTCCTTGGCGTGTCCCTTCTGATCGCCACCCGGACCATGACCCTGCACGGCATGCTGCGCGCCACGGAACTCGACATCATCCTGTTCCTCGTCGGCATGATGATCATCGTGGGCGCGCTCAAAGATCTCGGCTTCCTGACGTGGATCATCCAAGCCATCATCAACAAGCGCCACATGAACGGCACCACGTTCACGGTCATCCTCTGCGGCCTCTCGGCGCTCCTGTCCAGCGTCGTGGACGAGGTCTCCTCCATCGTGGTCGTACTGGCATTGGTCTTTCAGGTCTGCGACACGTTGAAGATCCGGGCCAAACCCTTCGTGTTGATCGCCGTCCTCTGCACGAACATCGGCTCGGCCGCTACGATGCTCGGAAATCCGGTCGGCATTTATATCGGCAATAAGGCGGGGTTCACCTTCAGCCAGTTCCTCATCGGCGCCATGCCGATCGCCTTCATGGGCCTCGTCGTCACGACGGCCATCCTCCTCCTCTGGTATCGGAAGGACATTGCCCAAATGACCAAGCAGATGGAGGAGCATCGTCAGCAGCACCAAGGGCTCGGCCCGCTGATCCGCATCCCCTACCGCCGCGGGCTCTTCGTCCTGATGACCACCGTCCTCATCATCGCCTTCCACCATCAGATCGAGCACATCCTCGGCCTGTCCGGCGTGGAGAACAAAAACGCCTTCCTGATCATCACCCCGCTCGTCATCGCCGGTGCCGTGATGATCTGCAGGCCCAACCGCGCCCGCCACTACGTCGAGCACGACGTCGAGTGGTGGACGGTGCTCTTCTTCATGCTGCTCTTCGTGATCGCCGGCGGTTTGGAAGAGCAGGGCGTCACCCGCAACCTCGCCGAAAAACTGACGGTCATCTCCAAGGACAGCCCGGCCGCCATGATCCCCTTCGTGATCACCCTGTCGGCCGTCGGCTCCGCCTTCGTCGACAACATTGTTTTCGTGTCGGCCTTCACCCCCGTGGTGCAGGCGCTCGTCGAGCACTCCGCCGACTACTCGCTCCTCTGGTGGGCGATGCTCTTCGGCGCCTGTTTCGGCGGCAACATCACGGTCGTGGGATCGACCGCCAACCTCGTGGCGCTCGGCATTCTCGAGCGTCGCGGCCACGCCCATATCGGATTCATCGAATGGCTCAAAATCGGAACGCTTGTGGGCGTCGCCACGGGCCTTCTCTCCTGGGGCGTCCTGCGGGTCGCCAAGATGCCCTTGCCCGCCAGCGACCGCTCCGACGTCAAGGAGGTGATCGGACCGCTGCACGAGCCGCACCTGTCCCCTTTGCCCCACAAGTGACGTCCCCGACTTCCCCCAGATGAATCCATCCCAACTCTCCAAGAAAGCCCTCCTCAAATGGGGAGGCGAAGCTGTCTACGCGCAGGCCGAACAGCTCGTCCGCCGCGGCGCGGTCCTCAAGGCGGACATGAAGGACGACTGGATCACCGGCGTCATCGCCCGCGAGTCCGCCTCCGAAATCTATACCAAACTCCGCCTCCTCGCGCCCGACCGCATCGAAAGCCATTGTCCCTGTTTCACCAACCAACACAGCGGCCAAGTCTGCCCCCACGTCGTCGCCCTCGGCATCGCCCTCATGCTCCGCCACGCCGACCCCGCGCGCGAACAAAAGTATCAAGAGGACCAGCGCCGCGCCCGTCGCCTCGAACAGATCGACGAGTCCGCCTACATCCAGCGCGGCCCCCGCGGCATCCCCGCCCGTCTCGGACTCACCCTCGCGCCCTCGTGGGCCGCAGACTTCTATGGCGGACGCGTCGCCCTCACGCTCCTGCTCCTCGTCGGCGACGACATCCTTCCCGCCGACCGGGTGGCCCGCGACGCATGCTACACGCTCTCGCCCGAGGACGACAACCTGCTCTCTGTGCTCGAAGACATCTGCGAAGGCCCGCCGCCCGGCCGCATCGACCTCGCGCCGCCCGATTTCCTCAACCTCCTCGCCGTCGCCGCCCATACCCGGCTCGCCGTCGCGGGCCGGGGCGAACTCGTTGTCGAATCGATCCCCATGCCGACCAGCCTGCGCGTCGACCTCGACCACGAAACCGGCGACCTGCTTGTCTTCCCCTCCACCGAACTGCCCTTCGCCAAGCCCGGCGAGATCCCCGTCTACCTCGTCCACAACCGCCAGGGCCGCGTCTGCGCCAACGGCCACATCTGGCCCATGAAGAACGTCCTGCCGGTCCCCTACCACAGCATCTACCGCGCCGAGGAAGTCGTGCCGCGCGAGCGCGTCATCAACTTCCTGCGCCGCGACCTGCCGGGCCTCCAGTCGCTCATCCCCGTCGAGATGGAACTCACGCCCGACCTTTTCGAGACGGTGCCCGGCCGCCCGCTCTTCCACCTCGCGCTTCAGGGCAGCCGCGCCTCGCTGCGCGCCACGCTCACGGCCGCCTACGGATCACACGCCTTCCCCGCCGGCCGCCCCGACACCCAGACCGAGTTCGCCGTCCCCGACCCCGACGACACGCTGCGCTACAGCGTCCGCAACCTGCCCGCCGAGAACGCCGCCGTCGACCTCCTTCGTTCCCACGGTTTTCAGGAAGATTATGCCGCCCCCACGCCCGCCTACACGCTCGTCGGCATGCGTGAAACGCTCAACTTCCTCGGCAGCGGCTACCCCGCCCTCGCCCGCGGCGGCTGGAAAGTCGCCTTCTCCGACCGCCTCGCCGCGCTCGTCGACGCCCTGCCCGTCGTCACGCCCGTCGTGCAGATCGCCGAGACCGCCGGCGGCTGGTTCGACGTCGGCTTCACCTTCGACCTTCCCGGAAAGGGCGCCCTGCCGCCCGCCGACATCCAGCGCGCCATCAACCGCGGCGACGCCTACCTCGAGCGCGACGGCCAAACCCTCCTCATCGACAGCGGCGCCGTGGAGTCGATGCGCACGATCTTCAACGACTGCCAGAGCCGCGCCGGCGGCGCGCCCGGCCACTTCCAGATGCCCGCCGTCTACGCGCCCTTCGTGCAGGCCTCGCTCAACGCCCTCGACGGCATCGACGTCGAGGAGCCGCCCGACTGGCGCGAACGCGCCGCCGCCAGCAACCGCAGCGGCAGCGCCCGCCTCCGCCCGTCCCGCTCGGCCCGCTCGACGCCACGCTCCGCCCCTACCAGAAAGAGGGCGTCTACTGGCTGCGCTTCCTCGAAGAGTCCGGCCTCTGCGGCCTGCTCGCCGACGAGATGGGCCTCGGAAAAACCCTGCAAACCCTCGCCTGGCTCAGCCTCGCGCGCCACGACCCGCAGGCCCGCGGCAAGCCCGCCCTCGTCGTCTGCCCCACCAGCCTCGTCGAGAACTGGAACCGCGAGGCCGAGACCTTCGTGCCGCGGCTCCGCCGCCTCGTCGTCTCCGGCCCCGACCGCGAGCCGCTCTTCACCCAGATTCCGGAGAGCGACCTCGTCATCACCTCCTACGCCCTTCTGCGCCGCGATCTCGACGCCTACCGGTCGCACACGTTCGCCGTCGCCGTCCTCGACGAGGCCCAGCACATCAAGAACCGCTCCACGCAGAACGCCGTCGCCGCCAAACAGATCGCCGCCGTCAACAAGCTCGTCCTCACCGGCACGCCCGTCGAGAACAGCGTCGCCGACCTCTGGTCCATCATGGACTTCCTCATGCCCCAGTACCTCGGCGAGTACGACGACTTCCGCCTCCGCTACGAGCTGCCCATCGCCGCCGGCGACCGCGACGGCGAACTCGCCCAAGCCAAGCTCCGCCGCAAGCTCCACCCCTTTCTCCTGCGCCGCATCAAGAAAGACGTCGCCAAAGACCTCCCCGACAAGATCGTCAAGGTCTCCTTCTGCCCGCTCACCCTCGACCAGCAGCGTGTCTACAACGACCTGCTCGCCGAGTCGCGCCGCACCATCGGCGACCTCGTCAAGGCCAAGGGTTTCGACCGCGCCCGCTTCGAGATCCTCGCGATCCTCATGCGCCTGCGCCAAGTCTGCTGCCACCTCGACCTGCTCAAGGAACACCACAAGCCCGGCGCCTACGAAGCGCCCTCCGCCAAGCTCGACGCCTTCCTCGAACTCCTCGACGAGGCCATGGACGGCGGCCACCGCATCCTCGTCTTCAGCCAGTTCGTCACCATGCTCAAGCTCCTGCGCGACGAATTCGAACAGCGCGGCATCCCCTTCTGCTACCTCGACGGCTCCACCCAGGACCGCCTCGAACAGTGCCAGCGCTTCAACCTCACGCCCTCGATTCCCGTCTTCCTCATCAGCCTCAAGGCCGGCGGCACCGGCCTCAACCTGACGGGCGCCGACATGGTCGTCCACTTCGACCCGTGGTGGAACCCCGCCGTCGAAGACCAGGCCACCGACCGCGCCCACCGCATCGGCCAGAAGCGCACCGTCTACAGCATCAAGCTCATCGCCGAGCACACCGTCGAGGAAAAGGTGCTCGCGATGCAGCAGAAAAAACAGGCCGTCATCAACGCCACCGTCGGCACCACCGACGACGGCGTCATGCAGAAACTCACCTTCGACGACATCCGCGACCTGATCGGCCTGTGACGGGAGGAAGGAAGCAGGGTTCGGGGTTCAGGGTTCCAACTTGAACGTTGAGAGTTGCGCGTTGAACGCTTGTCCTCCGTAGCTTAAGCGCAGGAGGATTGAGCGTTCTTCCCCTCCTTCGCCATTGGACATTCCTTGCTGGGTCGGATAGGGGTCGTCTTTGTACATTGGACATTGTGCGCGATTCCCGGGCGTCAATCGCCGTGCCCAGCCCGGCCAATCCCCGTGTGAATTTCGTCCCACGATCACGCGTCATCCACCGATGCGATGATGCCGCACCCGCATCTTCTGGAGTCGTGGACATTGGAACAGCCTTAAAAAACAGGGCTTTTACCAAGAAAGCCAGTTGAACTTCTGGACTTGTGGTTTAACGAAAACGCCTCGTGCAAAACCCTGTCGCGAGTCAAAATCGTGTCCTTAAACTTGGAGCCACGCGGATGAAATCTCCTAATTTCCGACACACCTCAACCCGTCTTGATTCTTTGGTTTTTGGTACGGTTAGCGGCCCGGGCCTTCGGAGAAGGGCGCGGCGTCGGGGCCGACGCCCCACGCCTTGTTCGGGCGGTCGCCCATGTCGAGAACGAGCGTACCGCCCTTGATGACCGCGTCGTGCGTGAACCACGTTTTGGTCAGCGGCTTGCCGTCGAGCTCGGCCGATTGGATGTACTTGCGCGCGCGGTCCGCGTTGCGCGCGACCAGCGTGAAGCGTTTGCCGTTTTCGAGGCGGATCGTCACGCGCTCGAAGAGCGGCGAGCCGAGCGTGTAGGCGGGCACGCCCGCCGTGACCGGGTAGAAGCCCATGGCGGAAAAGACCGCGAAGGCCGACATGCCGCCGCCGTCCTCGTCGCCGCAGATGCCCATGAGGTCGTTGCGGAACCACGCCTCCATCAGCATGCGCACGCGCTTCTGGGTCTTCCACGGCTCGCCCGCGAAATTGTAGAGGTACGGGATGTGGAAGCTCGGTTCGTTGCCCATCACGAACATGCCGACGAGGCCGGTCGAGTCGGGAAGCACGTTGTAGAACTCCCAGCGCGGGCGGTTGACGCCCTCGGCGAAGAGCTGGTCGAGCTTGGCAACGAAAGGCTGGCGGCCGCCAAAGAGCGCGATCAGGTCGGCGACGTTGTGGTTGACCTCCCAGATGTAGCTCCAGCCGTTGTTCTCGTCGTAGTAGTCGCGCGCGCCCTGCCCGCCGGAATACTTGTAATCGAAGGGCTCGATCCAGTTGCCCTCCTTGTCTTTGGGGTGGAAGAAACCGGTCTCCTTCTTCCACAGGTTCCGATAGTCGTAGGCGTGGCGCAGAAAGAACGCGGCGTCTTCTTGGTGTCCCAGCTCCTTGGCGAGCTGCGCGAGGCACCACGCGTCATAGGCGGCGGCCAGCGTCACGGCCACGGCCTGCCGCCGCTCGCCGGGTTTGACCTCCTTCACGGTCTCCGCTTCGCCGGGCCTGAGCGCGGGAAAGTAACCCTTCTCCCAGTAGAAGCGGTCGAGTTCGGTGAACGGCCCGCGACACCACGGGATCATGCTTTCCTCGAGCATGGTTTTCTTGAGTCCGACGTACGCCTTCTCCAGATCGAAGCCGCGCACACCCTTGCGCCACGCGTCGAGGAAACAGGCGGCGGCGTGCTTGCCGTTCATGCAGTGCGCGTCGCCGAAGACCGTCGGGAAGGTCGGCACCCAGCCGGACTGTTCGCCCATACGGACGTAGGAGGCGAGCTTCTCGCCTTCGTCCTTCGGGCTGAGAAGCGCCGTCAGCGGGTGCGCGGCGCGATAGGTGTCCCACGTCCAATCGTCGGTCCAGAAGGGCGTGCCGCCGTCCTCGCGGATCTTGCCGTCCCACGCGCTGAAGTAGCGGCCGTCCTCGGAAATGCAGGCCATGCGCTCGTAACAACGGTAGAGCGCGGTGTAGAAGACCGCGCGCTCGTCCGCCGTGCCGCCCTCGACCTCGACCTTCCCGAGCACCGCGTTCCACTCGGCGCGGGCCTGTTTGGCGAGCCGTTCAAGATCGAAGTCGGGAACCTCGGACTCGAGGTTGCGCTTGGCCTGCCCGACGCTGATGTAGGAGATGCCGTAGCGCATGCGCACGCGCCGCGACTCGGGCGCGAAAGCCAGCACCACCGCCTTGTTGGAGTCCTTCGTCGCGGCCGCGGCGAAATTTGCGGCGTCGCCTTCGAGGACGCCGACGCGCGCGGGCTTCGCGTCGAACTCGGCGTAAACGTAGACCGTGGCACCGTGGTAGTCATCGGTGCCGCTGAGGGTCGCGCCGTCGACCGCGAGCGACCCTTTCTGGCGGGGTTTGAGCAGGACGAAGTGCGGCTTGTCGTTTTCGAAAGAAACTTCGTAGATCGCGGCTCTGCGGCCGGGCGCGAGGGCGACCGCCGCTTCCGCGTCGTCGAGGAAGACCGAATAGCGGTACGGCCGCGCGTCCGACTGGTCGTAGCGCGAACTCCAGGCCGGGCGCAACTCGGAGGCCGCGCCGCTGAAGGGCATCAGTTGGAAGACCGAACCCTGGCGGTGCGAAGGCACCGTCAGGCAGAAGCCGTTGATGCGATCAGTGAGGAAGCTCTCGTTCGGCGGCGTTACGCGCAGCATGCCGTTCGGCCGCTGGATCGTCGGAAACGTCGGAACCAGCAGGTGGCTGATGTTCCCGATCTTGGTGTTCACGCAGTCCACCGGTTCCTGTCCCGCGAACATGCCCCCCGCCAGCGCCGCGCACGCGGCCGCAATCCCCCATCGATTCATAATGCCTCCCGCTTTATTGAAAACTATACCGGAGATCTCGGCCCGCGTGCAATTGCGAAAACGCCTGACGTGACCAAAAATGGTCATCCTGCGACAGGCGTCTTCGCGGATTGCGGACCGCGAAAGTCATTGAGCCCTGCGGATGCCATCTGCTATTGTAAAGGGTGTTTGGAATTGCGATGCGTATCGTTCCCACAGCTCTCAGTCGCAAGACACGTTGGCGGCTCCGCCTGCGGGCGGGTATGCTGGTGTTCGCTTTCGCAGCGCTCACCGCCGCTCCGTGGTTGCACGTGCTCACCGCCGGCGGACACACCGGCCATGTTTGCTGTTGTGCCGCCGTACCGCTTCAGACCGGGCGCGCGCCCGTCCTCGCGACCGCCCATGCCGACGAGACTTGCTGGTTCTGCCAGAATCTCTTTTCCTTGACCCACCATACGGTATCCGCCGCGCCGTTCGCGCTGACGGCAACCGCATCGCACACTCCGTTCTTCGCACGGGCACCCCAGGCGCCCGTCATCCGGTTGATCGACCCCGCCGCGCGCGCGCAAGCGCCGCCGGCGCGCGCCTAAGCGTCTGTCAGACGGGACGGGGCAAGGTCATCCTCCTCCCCCGTTCCCGCATTGCCGTTCCGCACACGAAGCCGCCGATGCGGCTTTCCCGCGAACGGCACTCCTTATCCGTTCTCATGGCCGCGCAAACCGCACGCGCCGTTTTTACCGCTTAGGATCAACCATGCATTTTCGATTCATTCCCACAGAGGCCCTCATGGCGGGGGCTCTTCTTTTCTTAACCGCCACGCGGGCGTCGGCCCAGTCCGACGTCGAGCGCTACCAGAAGCTCGAAGCGGAAGTCCAAGCGCTTCGACAGCAGATGGGCGCCATGCAGGAGCAGCACGCCCGCGAAATCGCCGAACTCAAGGCAATGCTCAAACAGCAGGTCGCGGCCGCGCCGACGCAGGGAGAGACGGCGGCACCTCCGTCCGCCGCCCAGCCGTCGCTCTACGAATCGTTCAAACACGCCGCACAGCAAACCGCCACTGGCGGCGAACCGTCGCTCTACGAGTCGGTCAAGCGATCGGCGGCGACGCTCGTGCCCGAGGCCGTGGCCGGCAAGGGTGCCGACCTGGACCTCTCGGTCGTGCTGGACACCTACCTCTACCACGACACGGCGGGAGAGGCGGGCCCGCTGCCCGGCCGCATGAGCGGCTTCGCGGGCGACGGCGACGACGAGGGGCCGAAAAACGGTTTCAACCTCCGCGAAGTGGAGCTGGGCCTGTCGGCGGCCGTCGACCCCTACTTCCGCGCGTGGGCGACGGTTTCGATCGAAGAGGACGGCGCGGGCTTCGAGGAGGCCGTCCTTCAGACCACCTCGCTGCCGTACGGTTTCACGCTGAGCGGCGGCAAGATCAAGAGCGGCATCGGCCGCCTCAACCGCCAGCACGCGCACGCTTGGGATTTCCTCGACGCGCCGCTGGTCTACCGCGCGATGTTCGGCGACGAGGGCCTCTCGGACGACGGCCTGCAGCTCACCTGGCTCGCGCCGACGCCGTTCTACCTGCTGTTCGGCACGGAAGTGTTCAACGGCGGCAACGAACAGTCGTTCAACGTCTCGGACGCCGAGGGCCTGCCGTCGCACGACGCGCCGCGCCTCTACACGGCGTTCATGAAAGTCGGACCGGACCTCGGCCCCAACCACGCGCTCCAGTTCGGTCTCTCCGCGCTGTCGGGCCGCAGTCAGGTTTACGAAGAAGACACCGGCACCGGCGATGCCGGGGCCGACGGCGACACCCGCATCTACGGCACGGACTTCGTCTACAAGTACGACGCCATGCGGACGCACGGCGAAGGCGACATCATTGTCCAAGGCGAATACTTCTACCGCGATCAAGACCTCGACGACTTGAGCGGCCGCTGGGTGGGCCTGCAACCCTGGACCAAACAACAGGACGGCTACTATGTGCAGGGGTTGTACGGCATTCTGCCGCGCTGGCGCACGGGCCTGCGCTGGGACCAAGTCGGGGTGATCAACGACGTGCAAGACCCCGAGGCGGGCGACCTTGCCTGCGACGATTCCTACCGCCTCACCACCGTCTTGGATTGGCAGCTTTCGGAGTTCTCGCTGCTCCGCCTGCAAGCGGGGCGCGGCTGGTACGCGACCGACGACGGGCGCGAGGACGCGTGGGAGTTCGCTCTCGAATGGCAGGTCACGTTCGGCAAACACCCCGCGCACGATTTCTGAGAAGGGGTTTAGGCTGTAGACTGAAGGCATTTAGGAAAATCGAATGAAAAACACATGTGTATTCCTGTTGGCCGCCGCAGCCTGCCTTGCGCAGGCGCAGGCGGCGGAGAAAATCCAGATCGTGGCCACAACCACGGATTTGGCCGACATCGCCCGTCAGGTGGCGGGCGACACGGCGGACGTGTCGAGCATCACCACGGGACGCGAGGACCCCCACACGCTCCGGGCGAAACCCAGCTTCATCGTGCGCGCCCGCGACGCGGATGTCTGGATCCGCATCGGCATGGAACTGGAAGTCGGCTGGGAACCGGTGATCCTGCGCGAATCGCGCAACGACCGCATCTACGTGGGCACGCCGCGCCACATCGACGCCTCGCTCAACGTGCTGCGGCTGGAGGTTCCCACGCAGCGCGTCACGCGCGATCTGGGCGACGTGCATCCGGAAGGCAACCCGCACTACTGGCTCGACCCGCTGAACGGCCGACTGGTCGCCGCGACGATTGCCGAACGGCTGTCGGCCGTCTACCCCGAGCACAAAGCGACCTTCGAAACGAACCTGCACGCGTTCGAGCGCGCCCTCGACGCGCACATGTTCGGCGAGGACGCGACGGCCAAGCTGGGCGGCGAAGCGCTCTGGCGCGCGCTCCTCGACAAGCGGCTCGACGCGTTCCTCGCCGAGCGAGGCATGGCCGGGAAGCTCGGCGGATGGTGTGCGACGATGCGTCCTCATCAAGGCAAGACGGTCGTCACCTACCACCGCAGTTGGTCTTATCTGGCCGAACGTTTCGGACTGAAGGCCGACATCCAGTTGGAACCCAAGCCGGGCATCCCGCCTTCGGCCAAGCATCTGGCCGAAGTCGTCGAAGCCGTTCGGGCGCGCGGGGTCAAGGCGATCCTGCAGGAGCCCTTCTATACGCGGAAAGCCGCCGATTTCGTGGCCTCGAAGACCGACGCGAGGGTCGTCGTCGCGCCCACGATGACGGGCGGTTCGGCCGAAGCCGCCACCTATCTCGGCATGCTCGACAACGTGATCGGCAAACTGAGCGCGGCGCTATGAGCGACCGTCCGGTCATCGCCTGCCGCGGAGTCACCGTCGCTTACGGCCGGGACGTGGTCCTCGACCGCATCGACCTGACGGTGCCCCGCGGCACCCTTCTGCCGTTCGTCGGACCGAACGGCGCGGGCAAAACCACCCTGCTCAAGGCGTGCCTCGGCCTGATCCCCCACCAAGCCGGGGAAATCCGCTGCGATTTCGGCTCGCGTCCGCCCGCCTACGTGCCGCAGCAAAAACAGCTCGACCCGATCTACCCGGTCTCGGTCGAAGACCTGGTCCGCATGGGCCTCTATCCGGAACTCGGCTGGTGGCGCCGACCGGACGAGGCGCAGCGTGTCCGCGCGGCACATGTGATCGAGCGCTTCGGTCTCGCGCCGCACAGCCGCAAGCAGTTCGGCGAACTCTCCGGTGGTCTGCGGCAGAAGACGCTGCTGGCGCGGGCGGTCGTGTCGCAGGCCGAGGTGCTCGTGCTCGACGAGCCCACGGCCGGGCTCGACGCTGCGTCGGAGGCGGACCTGCTAGCGCTGATCCGCACGCTGAACGCGGACGGGGGCAAGACCGTGCTGTGGGTTCACCACCGCATGGACCAGTGCGCGGCGCTGGCGCGGCAGGTGTGCCGCGTGGACAAGCGCGGCGTGCGCGTGACGGACGCTGCGGAGGTGCGGCCATGAACCTCGTTCATGAAACTGTTTCTTTCGTGCAACTGTTCCCCGAGGCGGTGATCTGCGGGACGATCATGGCGGCAGTGTGCAGTGCGTTCGGCGTGTTCGTGGTGCTCAAACGCATCGTCTTCATCAGCATCGCCCTCTCCGAGGCCGCGACGTGCGGGTTGGCGCTCGCGCTCGTCTTCCACGCATCGCCGTTGGCCTGTTCGGCACTGGTCGCCGGCGCCGTCGTCTTCCTGCTCGCGCTGCCGGAGAAACGGCACCACCTGCCGAAGGACGTGGTGCTGGGCACCGTGTTTCTGCTGGCCTCCAGCGCCAGCGTGCTGCTGGTCGCGCAGAGCGGCTTCGGGCTGGAGGAGATCAAGGCCATGCTGTACGGCGACCTGATCGTCAGCGGCCCGCGCGACCGCTGGGTGCTTCTGCTCACGGGCGTGCCCGCACTGGCGATGCTGCTGCTCTTTCTGCGGCCGGTGCTGTACGCGTTCCTCGACCGCGAGGCCGCGCTGGTCATGGGCATCCGCTGCTGGGTCTGGGAAGGGCTGTTCTTCTTCCTGCTGGGACTGGTGGTTTCAGGCGCGTCGAAGAGCGGCGGTGCGCTACTGGTCTTCTGCCTGCTGGTCGTCGTGCCCGCCACGGCACTGCTGCTGGCGCGCCGTCTGTGGACGGCGATCGGCTTGGCGGCGGCAATCGGCGTGCTCACAACGTGGGCGGGGCTGCTCGCGGCCTATCGCGCCGACCTGCCCGCCAACCCCACGATCATCGGCCTCGCCTGCCTGCTGTTCGGCGCGGTCGGCGCGGGGCGATGGCTGTTCAGGCGTTGAGATAAGCGACGGTTCAGCCTCTTCGGCCAGTTCAGGGCAGGTCAGCCGCGCCCCTATCGCGCCTTTTTCCTCGTCGATCCGACGAATGCTGGAATCCGAGAGCAATCTCAGATAGAGTTGCATTTATGAAACTACACATCAGACATAGTGTTGCATTTATGAAACAGTACAAGTTCGGACTTCTCTCCCATTAGTGTTCGCAAGATTCTCGCGAAGAACAAGTTATATGAATTATTGCCGCGTCCCGTATTCGGGCACGCGATATGCAAACAACCAACGCGTGAAAACGGCATTCACAGTTTGGAACGGGCGGATCGCGCCGGTGTTCGACACCGCGAAGGAAATCCTGCTTGTAGAGTCGGCAGGCGCGCGGATCGTATCGGAGGAAACGCGGGCGCTGCCGACGCAGGCGACCGACTGGCTGTCGGAAAACGAAGTGGACGCCGTGGTTTGCGGTGCGATCTCGCGTCCCCTCCAAGAACGGTTGACCGCCGACGGCGTCCGCGTGGTGCCGTTCGTGGCGGGCGAAACCCATGCGGTGGTCCGCGCGTGGCTGGACGGGACGATCGGCGGCGCGGCGTTCACCATGCCGGGATGCGGCGGGCGCCGCCGGATGCGGCGGGGCTGCTGCAGAAGGAATTTTTAGGCGGTGACGTTCTTCCGGCACGCGTCTCCGGGACAACTCAAACGGGCCGGAAGACGTCTCCGCCGCTTTTATTGCCCGGAGAAGAAAAAGGAGGCAGAAATGCCAGGTGGAAATGGAACGGGTCCCGCGGGCGCGGGACCGATGACGGGGCGCGCGGCCGGATACTGCGCGGGGAACGGCGTGCCGGGGTTTGTGAATCCGGCGGCCGGGCGTTTCGGCGGCGGTTTCGGCCGCGGACGCGGGATGGGCGGCGGTTTCGGCCGCGGGTTCAGGAACATGTTTTTCGCCACGGGACTGCCGCGCTGGGCGCGGGCGGGCGGTAGCGCCGCGTCTGACGGGACGGGCGGTGTTGATGAAAAACAGGTGCTGGCGAACCAAGCCAAGGCGCTGCAGGCGCAGTTGAACGTCGTTCAAACGCGGTTGGAGCAATTGGGAACCAAGTCCGGGACGGAGGCCTAAGCCTTCCGCCCGCGCGTGTCGGACCCGCGGGAAGCGCGATCCGATACGCGGTTTCTTAACGTCGCAAGGTCGAGTGATGGCAAGTGATCCGAAACTTTTGCTCACGTCGGTGTTTGGCCCGTATGCGGTCGACGACGCGTATGGGCGAAAAGAGAATCTCATGGAGCTCTTTCACAATCAGGTGACAAGGGAGCAGGGGATTTTCTCTTATCGGTTCAACCATTCCAGTTTCGGGCTCTACTTTTTGGCCGAGAACATCGAGATGCCGACGCTGGTCCTTGATTTCCCCACCCTGCCACGGTTCGTTGAGGAGCTGAAAAAAGGATACGCCTATATCGGCATCAGCTACGTGATGCCCAATTTCAGAAAGGCGCAGAAGATGGCGGCCCTTGTTCGCCGATACGCGCCTCAAAGCAAAATCATCCTCGGCGGGCACGGCGTTGCGGTCGACGAAACGGAAACCGCCATTGAGCACGATTACCTGTGCCGCGGCGAGGGCGTTTTGTTTCTGCGCAACCTGTTCGGCGAGGACACGTCGAAACCGATCAAGCACCCGCTCCTGCACAGTTCGTTCAACCGGCGGGTGATGGGCGTTCCTTTGCCCGAGGGTTCCGGCATCCTGATCCCCGGCGTCGGTTGTGCGAACAAATGCCGCTTCTGCGCGACCTCACATTTTTTCGGCGAGTATGTCACGTATCTGAAGACCGGCGACGACGTCTTCAATGTGTGTTGTGCCTACGAGGACAAACTCGGTGTGACCGACTTCGGCGTGATGGACGAGAACTTCCTTAAATTCCCGCAGCGGGCCATGAGGCTGCTCGAGTGCATGGAGAAATCCGGGCGGAAGTTCACCTTCGGGATTTTCAGTTCGGCGGAAACCATCACAAGCCTTCCCAGCCTTGACCTGCTCGTCCGCATGGGGATCACGTTCGTTTGGATGGGCGTCGAATCGAAGCACGAGGTTTACGAGAAAAACAAGGGAGTCGATTTCGGACGCTTGGTCGCCGAGCTCAGAAAGCGCGGCATCAGCGTCATGACCTCAGCCATTCTGTTTCTCGAAGAGCACACGAAAGAGAACCTGTGGGTGGACGTCGATTTCATAACGGGGCTGAGGGCCGATTACGTTCAGTTCATGGAATTGGGGCCGCTTCCAGGGACAAAGCTCTATCGCGACTACGAGGAACAAGGGAAGTTGTGTACGACAGAAGAAATGCCCTACGAAGAGCGCCACGGGCAAAACCGCATCTGGTTTAAGCATCCAGAATTCTCACGCGAGGAAACACCCGGCATTCTCAGAAAAGCCTTTGAGCAGGATTATCGCAGGAACGGCGCCTCCTTCATCCGGGCCGTCGAGACGGCGATGATGGGATACGAATACGCGGCCCGCAGCGATGATCCGCGCGTCAAAATCCGGGCCGAAGGATTCAAAAACTTTTTAGTGTCAACGCGAGGTTTCGTTTCGGCGGCGCGTCACTTTTCACAAAACGAGGCGACCACCGGGATGCTTGAGGCGCTTCAGAAAAAATACGCCGACCATTTCTCAAGCCCATCCGTCAAGCAAAGGGCCTTGTCGGCTTTGATCACGGTTCTTGCCTTCAAGGAATGTATCCGCACGCGGTTTTTCGGCGACGTCATTCAGCCGCCGATGAAGATCACCCGTTATCGTTTCGAAACCGTTGAAGGCCGGACGGAAAACCGGCGGGACATTTTCAACGCAATGGAAAAACATCAGGCAACGGCCTGAGCTGGAAGGAATGACATGAAAATCGCATTCTCGACATCGGGGGCGGATCTCAGCGCCCCGCTGGACAGCCGCTTCGGGCGGGCCGCGAAGTTTCTGGTTTATGATACGGAAACGGCGACGTTCGCGATGGTTGACAACCATCAGAATCTGAACGCGGCGCAGGGCGCGGGCATCCAGTCCGCGCAGAACGTGGCGGCCAGCGGAGCGCAGGCGCTGGTCTCCGGCCACTGCGGCCCCAAGGCCTTCCGCGTGCTGACCGCCGCCGGCATCGCGGTCTACGCGTCGGACGCGCCGACCGTAGCGGCGGCGCTGGAACTGTACCGCGAGGGCAAACTGAAGAAAAGCGAACAGGCGGACGTGGAAGGGCACTGGCTGTAAACATGGAAACCGGACTCGACTGCATTCCCTGCCTGTTCCGTCAGACGCTGGACGCCGCGCGGCGCGTGTCGAATGATCCCGCCCTGTGCGAACGGGCCGTCCGCGAAGTCGCGGGTTGGGTGCGCGACGCCGATCTGCGCGAGTCGCCGCCGCTGATGGCGGCGCGGCTGCACCGTTTCCTGCGCGAACTCACCGGCGTGGCCGACCCCTACGCGGCGGCCAAGGCGCGGGACAACGCGCTGGCGTTAAGTCTGCTGCCGGAACTGCGGGTGCGGCTGGCCGCGGCGTCCGATCCGTTCACGCTGGCGGTGCGGCTGGCCATCGCGGGCAACCTGATCGACCTCGGGCCGAAGAGCGACCTCAGCGCCGAGGATGTTCTTTGCGGCGTGCGCCGTTGCGAGGAGACGCCTTTTTCGGGCGATGTGGCTTCTCTGTGCAGCGCGGCCGACGGGGCGCGGGAAATCCTGTATCTGGCGGACAACGCGGGCGAAATCGTGCTGGACCGTTTTCTGATCGAAGCGCTGGGCGCGGACCGCGTGACGGTCGCGGTGCGCGGCGCGCCGATGATCAACGATGCCACGCTCGACGACGCGCGGACGGCGGGACTGTGCGACTGCGTACAGGTGATCGACACCGGTTCGGACGTGCCCGGCATCGTCGTGAACGCGTGCAGCGCGGACTTTCAGACGCGCTTTGCGCGTGCGGATCTCGTGATTGCAAAGGGCCAGGGCAATTTCGAGACGCTGAACGACGCGCCCCGCGACATTTGCTTTCTGTTCAAAGTCAAGTGCCCCGTGATCGCCGCCAAAGTGGGGCTGCCGCTCGGCACGCAGGCGCTGGTCTGGTCCCGCAGCGGAAAGAAAGGGGCGGATGGCACATGATCGTAGCGGTGGCATCGGGCAAGGGCGGGACCGGCAAGACGACGGTCGCGGCGAATCTGGCGTGCGTGTGCGGCACGGGCGTCGCGCTGCTGGATTGCGACGTGGAGGAGCCGAACGCGCACCTGTTTATCAAGGGCGAATCCTGCGGCGAACCGGAGACCGTCTCGCTCCCCGTGCCCGAAATCGACGAGGCGCGCTGCGACGGCTGCGGCGAATGCGGCCGTTTCTGCGCGTACAAGGCGCTGGCCGTCCTCGGCACGCGCGTGCTGGTCTTCCCCGAACTGTGCCACGGCTGCGGCGGCTGCATGCGGGTGTGCCCGAAGGGCGCGATCCGCGAAACGCCCAAACGCATCGGCACCGTCGAAACGCTCCGCGCGGACAACGTGACGCTGGTGCAGGGGCGGCTCGATGTGGGCGTGCCCATGGCGCCGCCGCTCATCCGCGCGGTGAAGGCCCATATCCCGAAAACGGGCGACGCGGTTCTGGACGCGCCGCCCGGCACCTCCTGTCCCGTGATCGCCACGCTGCGCGAGACCGACCGCGTGGTGCTGGTGACCGAGCCGACGCCGTTCGGGCTGAACGACCTCAAACTGGCCGTGGCCGTGGTGCGCGAACTGGGGTTGCCGTTCGGCGTGGCGATCAACCGCGCGGACAGCGGTGACGGCCGGGTGCGCGCGTACTGTCGAACCGAGCGGATTCCGGTGCTGGCCGAGATTCCGGACGACCGCCGCGTCGCGGAGGCCTACTCGCGCGGCGAGCTGATCGTCGACGCGCTGCCGGAGTACCGATGTGTGTTTGAAGCGCTGTGGACGAACATCCGCACGATGGAGAAGACGGCGAACGAGAACGCGCCTGCAACACGGCTTTCAACGCGATAGGTCCGATCATGGAAGAGACGATAAAACCTCGCGAATTGGTGGTGATCAGCGGCAAGGGCGGCACGGGCAAGACCAGCGTGACCGCGTCGTTCGCCGCGCTGGCGGCGGGCCGTGCCGTGCTGGCCGACTGCGACGTGGACGCGGCGGATCTGCATCTGGTGCTGACGCCGCAGGTCGCCGCGAGCCACGACTTCAAAAGCGGGCGCGAAGCGTTCATCCGGCGCGAAGCCTGCACGGGCTGCGGCCGGTGCGCCGAGCTGTGCCGCTTCGGCGCGGTTCAGCCGCTCAAGCGTCCGATGGGCGCCCAGCCGCTGTACGCGATCGATCCGTCGGCATGCGAAGGCTGCGGCGTCTGCGTGCGGTTCTGCCCGGTGGGCGCGATCACCTTCCCCGAGCGGCTGTGCGGCGAGTGGCTGGTTTCGGAGACCCGCTGCGGACCGATGGTCCACGCGTGTCTGGCAGCGGCTGCGGAAAATTCCGGAAAGTTGGTGAGCACCGTGCGGCAGGAGGCGCGACGCTTGGCGGAAGAGCGGGATTTGCCGCTGATCGTCACCGACGGCCCGCCCGGCATCGGCTGCCCGGTGATCGCCTCGGTGACCGGCGCGGACCGCGTGCTGGTCGTCACCGAGCCCACCGTTTCCGGCGAACACGATTTGGCGCGCGTGCTCGCATTGACGAAACATTTCGATGCCCCGACATTCGTCTGCGTGAACAAGTGGGACCTCAACCCCGAAACGACCGAACGGATCGAACGGGCGACGGAACGGGCGGGCGCGCGGCCCGCCGGACGCATCCGCTACGACCGCAGGGTGACGGCGGCGCAATTGGAGGCGAAAGCGGTCGTGGAGACCGACGCGCCCTCGGCGGAAGACGTACGAGACATTTGGAAAAAGGTGAAATTCGAAACTGGAAACTAGAAACTGGAAATGAAAGAATGGGAGAGTGGAATGTTGGGGTGATGGAATTCAGATGGGTGAATGTCCTCTTTTACGGCGGACACTGCTCGCGATTCCAATCTTCTGACGCTCCGGTCTTCCTTGGAGAACACACATGAGCGACACGACGAAAATCCGAATCGCGATTCCTCTGGCGGAGGGAAGGCTGAGCATGCACTTCGGTCACTGCGAAACCTTCGCACTGATCGACGTGGATTTGACGACGAAGAAAATCATCGGACGGCAGGACCTCGTGCCGCCGCCGCACGAGCCGGGCGTCATTCCCAAATGGGTTGCGGAACAGGGCGCTGGGCTGATTCTCGCGGGCGGCATGGGTCAGCGCGCACAGGACATCTTCATGGCGAACAATGTCCACGTGATGGTCGGCATGCCTTCCGAAACACCGGAGAAGTTGGTCGGCGACTATTTGGTCGGCACATTGAAAGCCGGCGAAAACGCCTGCGACCACTGATCGCGAAACGGCCGCGCAGAAAACGGCCACCCACAACGGCAGGTGACGCATGCGCATGAACGGAGTCACAATCACCGTGCTGTCGGACAACCGGGCCGCGTACGGGCTGGAGGCGGAGCACGGCCTGTCGTTCTGGATCGAGACCACGGGACGCAAGATCCTCTTCGACACCGGCCGGGGCGACGCCCTGCCGCGCAACGTGGACGCGTTGGGCATCGACGTGGGGGCGGCGGACGACGTGGTGCTGAGCCACGGCCACTATGACCACACCGGCAACGTAGGCTGGGCGTTTGATCGCGCCCGTCATGCCACGCTCCACACGCATCCAGAAGCGCTACGGACGCGCTACAGCATCCATGAGGCGCCGAAACCCATCGGCATGCCGGACGCCGCGCGAGAGGCGGTGCGGGCGTGGCCGGAGGCGCGCCACCGGTGGGTTACGGAACCGCAGGAACTCGCTCCCGGCGTCTGGATGTCGGGCCCCGTACCGCGCGAGACGGCGTTCGAGGACACGGGTGGCCCCTTCTATCTGGATGCGGCGGGAACGGAGCAAGACCTCATTCCCGACGACCTTTCACTGGGCGTGCAAACCCAAGCCGGGCTCGTGGTGTGCCTAGGCTGCTGTCACGCGGGGGTCGTCAACACCCTGCGCCATCTCACGCGGGTGGCGGGCGAACCGCGCGTCTTGGCCGTCGTCGGCGGCATGCACCTGCAGCACGCTTCGCCCGAACGTTTGGAGCAGACAGCCGAAGCGCTTAAGGAGTATGCTGTGCCCTATCTTTACCCCGGCCACTGCACGGGCAACGAGGCGGTCGCCTTTCTCGGACGGCGGCTGGGACCGTCGGTGCAGGCGTGTTATGCGGGGATGAAAATCGGTTTTTGAAACGACAAGGGAAACGATGAAAGAGACGGCAAGCGAGTATCATCGGCAGCGGCGCGGCAACTGCGCCCAGTCAGTCGCGTTCGCGTGGGGTGCCAAGAATCCGGGTGGCCGAGGGGTTGAAGAGTCGTTCGCCGGTTACGGTGGCGGACGCGCGCCAAGCGGACTGTGCGGTGCCGTGTTCGCCGGTTGCGAATTGGCAGGCGCGGCTGCGGCGGAGGCGATCAAGCGGGAATTTGCGGAAGGGTTGAAGGACATCGAGCTGTATTCGCACATCTACCTCGTCTATCACCTGCACCGGGTCGACGCAGTGCGGTTGCGGACAAAGCCCTTCCTGCAGGACGTCGAGCACGG
>Ga0172375_10001238_pt1 | contig 41169 bp, 24 predicted proteins | sample LakKiv1m_FD_114537 | JGI IMG/M metagenome (GOLD analysis project Ga0172375, IMG submission 114537) | Freshwater microbial communities from Kabuno Bay, South-Kivu, Congo - kab_092012_11.1m | ecosystem: Environmental > Aquatic > Freshwater > Lake | place: Democratic Republic of the Congo... | reverse complement strand
TGCAGCCGGATGGTGCCTGCCAGGAGATAGAGCGCGTTGCGCAGTGCGGGGCTGCCGCGCTTGGACATCTTCGCGCGCCCTTTCCATTTCCCGCTCTCTCGCACCCTGGGATCGCACCCCGCGGCGGCACAGGGGTCGTATTTCGACATTAGACATTTAACCGAAACCCTTTGGGCTGATGCGAGTCGGAGCGTCACTCGGAACGGGCATCTTGAACGTCCGATGAAAGGAAGCGCCTGGCTCGCGTGTCAAACCGAATCCGCTTGATCGGGCATGCGGAGCAGGGAGGGGCGTGCGTCGGCACGCCCGGTCACGGGGACGAGCAGACGCTCGTCCCTCCCGCCCTGCCGACAGAACAGACCGCGGGCCCACTCATTTGCTGAGATGGACGGGCGTGTGCGGAGTGCCGCGCACCGCCTGCGGTTCTCAGCGCACCAGACGCGCATCCGCCACGCGGGCGGCTCGGCGCAGCCTCGCCCCCCATGCCGAAAACGCCGTTTTGTTGGCGAGGCTGCGCCGAGCCGCCGTTTCGCCTCTCCTTCGCGGCGAGTCCCGCTCCATGGTTGCGCCACGTCCACTGCCGACTTGCCAAACACGGACGAACGGCGTATTCTGTGTACGATTTAAGTTTGAAACTTAAACTATTCATTCCGGAGGCTTCATGGTTCGCCGCGAGATACAATCCCGATTGGTCGAACTGTCAAAACAGTTCAAAGCCCTTCTCATTACCGGGCCCCGACAGAGCGGAAAGACCACGCTCACCCGGCATGCCTTTCCAGACAAGCCTTACCTGTCGCTCGAAAATCCCGACACCCGTTCTCAGGCCTCGCAGGATCCCCGCGCTTTCCTCGCGCGCTTCCGCGAAGGCGCCATCCTCGACGAGGCCCAGCGGGTTCCTGAACTGTTCTCGTATCTCCAGCAGGTCTTGGACGAATCGCGGGCCCCGGGCCGTTTCGTCATCACGGGGTCCCAGCACCTCGGACTCAATCAGACCGTCGGCCAATCCCTCGCGGGCCGAGTCGCCATGCTGGAGCTGCTGCCCTTCACGCATGGCGAACTCATCGCGGGCAAGTGCGCGACCGCCGATTTGGACACGACTCTTTTCAAGGGCTCGTATCCGCCGGTTTTCGACCAGAACCTCGATCCCGTCGTTTGGTACAACAGCTATATCGACACCTATCTCCAGCGCGACGTGCGAACGCTCCTGAACGTGCGCAACCTGATTCCTTTTCAGCGATTCCTCGCATTGTGCGCAGGAAACGTCGGCCAACTTTTCAACGCCTCGCGGATTGCCGCAGACTGCGGCATCGCGTCGGTCACCGCGTCGCAATGGCTTTCCGTTCTCGAGGGCTCGTACATCACCTTCCGCCTCCAGCCGCACTTCAAGAATTTCCGCAAGCGTACAATCAAGACGCCGAAAATCTATTTCTGGGACACGGGCCTTGCCATCCGGCTACTGGGCGTCGAGCATCCGAACCAGATTGCGACGCACCCGCTACGGGGTGCGCTATTTGAGAACTGGGTCGCCGCCGAGAACATGAAGCGCCTTTGCCATCACGTTCAGCGGCCCAATCTCTTCTTCTGGCGCGACGTCGCAGGCCTCGAGGTTGATTTGATCCAAGATCTCGGCGGCCGTCTGATCCCCACGGAAATCAAATCCGGCTCGACCTTTGCCAGCGACTGGACGACCGCTCTTTCGGCGTGGAAAAAGATGGCGGGCCAAGCGGCCGACACCCCCCGCGTCGTCTACGGGGGCAGCGAATCATTCGATTTCCAAGGCGTTCAAGTCGTCTCTTGGGCAAACCTGCACGAGACCCGGTATAATCAGGTGGCGCGCACGTAGAGCGCCTGAAGCCGGACGTAGAGTCGGCACTCCTCTGAGTGCTGCGGGCGCACTCACGGTTTCTTTGCAGAGAGGACGAACAGACGCTCGTGCTCCCAACGGGTGCGCCGCCGTGAAGGTCGAAATCGTCGTGACCACGACGGATCCGACGACGAGCCCCAGTTATGCGGATGTCTATCGGTGCCACCTCTCGCAGATGGTGGAAGGTGCAGCCTTCACGTCCCGGTATGCCTTGGGCACCCCCGTGCAAACCGCGCTCTCCGCCGCGCCGTTCCAAACCCGGACCATCGTCTTGGAGTCCTACTACCCGGTGAAACCGAACGCGCCCCTGTGGGTGCGCATTCAGCGGGAGCCCGGCGACCCCGCCGACACGTTCACCCACCCCACCGGGCTGGCCATGGTCAAGGTGACGCCCCTAGCCGCTCTCGCGGAGCCGTATGTCGTGCAGAACGTGCGCGGCTACAACTCGTGGCCGATGATCCAAGCCATCGGCGGAAAGCTGGTCTGCGTGTACAGTCGGGGTACGGCGCACTCGATCAACGAGGACGTCCGCGCCGTTTACGCGCGCACATCGGTAGACGGCGGCAAGACATGGACGCCAGAAACGATCGTCGCCGACACGCCGGGCTACGGCGAGGTCGGAGTCGGAAAGGGGCTGGACGTCAATGGGGCGATGCTACTCTGGGTGCGCCGGATCGGGAAGGACTGGAACCACGACCTCTACCGCACCACGGACGGCGCGACCTGGACGCGCAAACCGACCAACATCGGCGATGTCTCCGCCTCCGCGCCGAGCCTGGTTCTCGACGCCGAAACCGGTCTGCTGAGCAACTATTACTATCAGCGCGGCAGAGGCATCCTTCGGTGCCGGGTCGTCGATCCGGACAGTATATTCGACCATCCGCTCGAGTGGCCCGTTTCCGAAGCGGTCGCCATCGGCAGTCCCATCGGGATCGATTCTGGAAACGTGAACGCCACCGTGATCGGGGGCACACACTATCTCGCCTTCTATTCCGGCAAGGCTCCCGACACAGCGATCTGGGTATCGGTTTTTCCGGCACCGAGCCACCGGTAGCCTGCACGACAAAGTTCGCGTTTTTACAACACCGATCACGCCCAGCAGAACACGCCGCTACACGTTCTCGAATTTTTGTCCCGACACGGGCGCGACCGCGTCCGCCACGCCGTGCGCCTTCACGAGCGTGGTCATGGCGTCCACCTTTTCGGGTTCGCCGTGAACCGCGAACACGCGCGACAGATTCCCCTTCACGCCGTCGAACCAACGCATGAGCGCCGTGCGGTCGGCGTGCGCGGACAGCGCGTTGATCGTATGCACGCGCGCCCGCAGTTCGAACTCCTCGCCCAAGATTTTCAGGGGCGACTTGCGCTCGACAATGCGGCGGCCCAGTGTGTTCTCCGCTTGGAATCCGACGATCAGCACGATGTTCCGCGGATCGCCGACCGCGTGCTTCAAGTGATGCAGGATGCGTCCGCCCTCGCACATGCCGGAAGCCGCGATGATGACCATCGGTCCCGGCACGTCGTTGAGGGCCTTCGACTGATCGGGCGTTTCGACAAACTGCAAACCAGGAAATTTCATCGGATCGATCCCCTGCCGCAGGATGTCGGACGCGTCGTCGTCGTAACACTCGCGGTGCTTGGTGTACACCTGCGTCGCCTTGAGCGAAAGCGGGCTGTCCACGTACACCGGCGTCGGCGGCATGCGTCCCTCCTCCATCAGCCGGTTCAAATAGTAGAGTACCTGCTGGGTGCGGCCGACGCTGAAAGCCGGAATGACCAGTTTGGACTTCAACTGGTGAATATCCTCGATGAATCCCTTGAGCCGTCCCTTGACGTCTTCGGACGAAGGATGGTCGCGGTCGGCATAGGTGCTCTCGATCAGCAGCGCGTCGGCACCTTGCGGCACATCGTAGTCGCGGAGGATCGGTTGGTTCGGCTGGCCGAGGTCGCCCGAGAACAACAGCCGACGGTTGCCGCCGCGCGAGGCTTCGTCGAGTTGGACAATCGCCGACCCCAGAATGTGCCCGGCGTTGTGCAGCGTCACCGACACGCCGTCGCCCAGGTCGATCAGCCGTTTGAGCGGTTCAGGCGCGAAGCGCGACATGATCGCGTCCACGTCCTGGAGTTCGTACAGCGGCTCGAAAAGGTTCTTGCCTTGGGCGGCGCGTTTTCGGTTGACGATCTCCAGGTCGCGCGATTGCAAATAGGCCGAATCGCGCAGCATGATGTCGCAGAGGTCGCGCGTCGCGGGCGTGCAGTAGATTTTGCCGCGGAACCCGTGGCGGGCCAGCGTCGGCAGGTTGCCGCTGTGGTCGATGTGCGCGTGCGACAGGACGACGGCGTCCAGCGCGGTCGGGTCCACGGGCATTGTGCGGTTGCGCTCGAACGCTTCCTTGCGGTTGCCCTGATACAGGCCGCAGTCCAAGAGAATGCGCTTCCCATTCGTCTCAACCAGATGCATCGAGCCCGTGGTCGTCTGGGCCGCGCCGAAAAAGGTCAGGTTCATAATCGTTCCTTTCGTCGTTTCAAGAGGGCGTTCAAACCAAGCGTATGGGGTCAGTTTACACCCATCGGTCCCGTTCCCCCAAGAAAAACGTCAGGAGCAAGGGAAAGAGATGCTAGTACAGTGTCTAGCTTAAAAGTTCGCATTTAATAGGTGTAATATGCAAGAGGATTTGCTATATTATCTACTCTCTTCGGAATTGGAAGTCTCATTGTGGTTTTTATCATACATGATGGTGTGATTGTAAAAATAGTTTCCCGTGAACGCGCGACGGTCGGGTTCAATCGTTTCCGATACGTTGTATGCCCCCGTCCAGTCGAATTCGGTATTGTTGAGAGGCTCCACCGTGTGCTTACCGGCAAGCTGGAGACTCCCGTTTCCAGTTTCGCTATACTGCATCACACCCTTGACGGCGCGTCCCCGGTGCCACTCGTCTTGATATCCCGTGATTTTCCCCCGCGTTACATTTGTCGTTGTCGCCGGATGTTCCATCGGCGTCAAATCATCATACCGAAGCTCCACAATGTCGCGTGACAGATGGGTATACAGTCCTGTTAGTTTGATTTCATTGTTCTCATTTTTGACACCCATCGTCGCGCCGAAACTCCAGAGTTGTTCGTCGGTCGAAGTATAAACTTGAGTGACGTCTTCCACATCGGTAATCACATTGGTGCCTTTTGTTCCCCCTTGGTTGCGTGTTCCTTTTTTTACAGACTCCCTATATTTATATTTTTCGCTGTAGGATCCGTTCAACAGAACACCGGCCGAGGCATCCTCTCCCAGACGCCAAACGTCGCCCGCCGCGAATTTAAACCCGTGGTTCGGCGAAGGCGATTCCGACTCGATTTTTGAACTATATTTTTCATCGCTACCGCGCGGCGTTTCCTTGCTGCCGGAATTCCAAAACGCCATGTTTTCTACGCCGCGCAATCCGCCGAAATCATTCCCGCCCCCCGCATAAGTCTTGAAATCCCCGTTTCCCGTCGCTTCCGAATCGTATTCCGTGCTTATGCTTGCCGACAAAATCGATTTCTGAGGAACGCCCCGCGTAACAATATTGATTCCGCCACCCGAAGCATCTCCCTGCTGATCCGGCATAAACGTTTTGGTCACCTGGATGCTTTCAATCATGGCGGCCGGGAACTGATCCATCTGTACGGCGCGACGCTCTTTGTCGGATGTGGGCAGGCGTACGCCATTGAGCAATGTGCTGGTGTATCGATCACCCAAGCCGCGAATGACGGCGTATTTCCCGTCTTGCACACTAGTCCCCGTCACCAAGCGAAGCGCGGCGGCGGCCGTGCTCACGCCCGCCTTCGACATCATATCCGCACCGATGTTGTCCATGATGGAGCTGCTTTGCGACCTAATTTCCAGTTGCGCCATGTCGCTGCCTCCGATCGAAAAGTCGACATCCTTCACGACAAACTCATCCATGTCGGTGAACTCGGCGTGAAGACGCACGTCTTCAGTCCGCACTGTTCCACCGACGACAGTCACAGAAGACAACACCTTGCGTTCGAATCCAGACGCGCCAACCACAACCGTATAGGTCCCCTCCGGAAGCGTATCGAAAAGCACGTTACCGCTTTCGTCAGACGCCCTTTTCATGCCGTTTTCCACAATGCTCACCGTCGCGTCCGGCAATGGCGCAGCCCAGTCCAGATCGAAAACGCGAAGACGCAGAGCCCCCGCAGCGCCGCTCTCCTGGGACCACGAGGTCAACACCTGTGCCAGTCCGAGGGAAAACACAAGGAACAATCGCACGATCCGCCTGACGGAATTGTTCGGAAAAACGGATTGCGCCGTGTCGTTGTCCATCGATTGCATCTCGTGTCTGAAATGATTGCGCATCGGTGCGGGCCCCGCCCTCACAACATCCGCTTCAAGAGGGGCTGAATCTCTTCGTCTTTCCACTCGATTCCGCTGACCGCCATTGCGGCGAGTGTCCGCGCCAACGCGACATCCCGATTGATGCCGGATTTTCTTTCAGCGCGATTTATCCCTAAAAGAAGGATTTTTTTCGCATGGTCCCGTTCGCCCATCGCGCGATATCCGTCCGACAAAACCACCCAAGGCGCGCACACATCTCCCGTCCGATTTGCAGCATCGCATTGTTCCGCCATCGCCAACAAAAATGCGCCTCGACTTTTTTCTCCCAGCCCGAAATAAACTTGTGCCGCACGCACGGCCAATTCGAATTCCCCCCCCCGTAACCAGTGCGTTCGTGAGACAGGCGGTGCGGGCGTCCGCCTGTTTCAGCCACTCAGTCCTCATGCCATCTGCTCTGATTCTCGGCGCGGTGAATGCCAAAACCGACATCTGTTCCCAAGACAAAAGATTTGCGGCAAACCTCTGGGCCGCGCCGAGGAAAACCGTTTGTTCCGCTTCGTTCTGGTCAACGGCGGCCCGATACGCACAGGCCCAAGCGGCACCTTGGATGCGCTCGGTCGGCTTTTCGTCTGTCCACGTTGCCAATCGGTTAATGGCACTGGCCGCATCATTTGTCGAAGTCGGCAAAAGGGAAACCGATGCTTCCGCCAAACTCAACGGCTTGATGATAAGCGGGTAGCGCCACTCGGTGGTTCGAAGGCTCTCGTCTCGCGCTTGCGCAAACCACGCAGACGCCTGATTCCCGTCCCCGTCCAAGGTCGCCGCAACCGTCAAATGAGCCAACACGCCACTAAGCACCCACGACTCGTGCCGCTCCGCAATCCACTTTTTGAGAACATCTCGATCACCCGCCCGCCCGATTTCTTCTGCGACGCCCACCATTTCTTTTCCGACGTCGATCGGACTGCTTACGCGTGCAGCCACTCGCCACGCCGCATTGGCCAGATCCACTGTCGCTTTCGTTGACTCCCTGCCATTCGCAACGGAATATTTCGCCCCGAGGGGATAATCACACCCTTGGGCAAGAAACAGCGCAAACACCAACAGTCTTTCAACAAATTTCATCGTTTTGCCGCGGAAACCGCAGTCACTATCGAAGGTGTCGTCTCCCGCCCCCCAACCGACGAGATATTTGGCATTGACTGTGCCGCCGAACCACTCGAAGGCGTCGTCCTGGTTGTTGAAGACTTCAATGTGGTGCAATTCCGTGCCGCGTCCGACACCGTACATCGTGAATCCGTTGATTTCCTTGGTGGATGTCAGAATGCTTCCGCCGTACCGGATTTGGATATACTTGACCGAGCCGCTGGAATCGTCGTCATCTCGCCCACCGCCCGTCGCGCCGACAGCGGCATCAAGACCTTCCACGCTGATGGTGGCATCGCCCAGTGTCATGCCATCCCAGTTGACGAACGCCCGACCGCACAGCACCACGCCGCCCCACACACCGTGGAGGTTGCCGACCTTCGAATAATCGTACGTGTCCGTAACCACGCCATAAGAAGGCGCGCCATTGCGATAACCCCATGTACGGGAGACCGGTCCGGGCGTCATTCCGGGGACATTGTTGTCCCACTCGTCCGTGAAAATGATCGGGCTGGAAGCGGTTCCGTTGGCATAAAGCTTGCCGCCGCGCCGAACAATCAACATGCCCGGACGATACGTAATGCCCGTCGAATTTTCATTATAGCCGCGCAAAACCGTGCCCGCCTCGATCGTCAACACCGCACCGTCATCGACGCAAATGACGCCGTCGAGCAGATACGTGTTTTCCGCGCGAAAGGTCACATTGGAGGTTAACTCGTAACATCCAGTCTGTGCCATCGCCTCGCACATCGCCTTGACGGACACATCCGCCGCCTGCGCACCATAAACGAGCGCCAACATGGCCATCAAGCCTGCGAACGCTTTCTTTGTGCAGTTCATTTTCTCACTCCTCTGTTGGTTTCCCTTTTGCGGTATTGGTTGGATATACCGGCCCGATGTGTTGCCCCGCACCGACGGCCTATCCGCCCAAGCGAGACTTACACACGCGGCACAGTGTCCGGAAAAACGATGAGCATTAAACGAGCGGACGGTTAAAATGGGATTTGCCGTTCGTTAGATTGATGCGAGCGGGCAGGCTGGTCGGACGCGGCACGCGTGGAAACGTCTCGCCTGCACGATGGAAGGAGTTGCGCACGAAGGCGGCCCGCGGCCGCTTCATCCGCGTCTAAGCAAACCGCAGAAAATGGGCGAAACTGCGTCGAGACGCCGCGTGTCTTGATGCGACCGATCCCGACCGTCCCCGCCCCGAAACTCAAAATCTACCCGCCGCACCTTGCAGCGATTGATTTGGCGGGGCGCGCGAAACAGTTGCGCGCCGCACGATTACGATGCGCCAAGGCGTTCGTACAGGCACCGACCTCGATCACGGACATCCGGTTTCCTGCGCGGCGCGGGCGGCGTCGAACTCGCCACCGCATCCCCAGGCGGAGGGCTTGTCGCCCATGACGAACGCCAGCGTGCCGCCGGCGACGATGTCGGCGTGACGGATCACGGGCACGTCGAGCGGTTTGCCGTTGAGCGTGGCCGACTGGACGTAGAGGTTTTTGCCGCCCGCGTTTTCGGCGGTCACCGTGAACGTTCTGCCGCCCGACACGCGGAAGGAGAAGCGCGACGCGCGAGGCCCGTGCAGGTAATAAGCGTCCGAGCCCGCGAAGGGGAAGAAGCCCGCATTCAGAAAGACGTAGAGCGAGCCCATCGCGCCGGAGTCGTCGTCGCCGGGAGGCCCGTCCTTGGTGAACAAGTTGCGCAGCTTGTCCGCCCAGTACGACGCGAGGTAAGGCCGCTGCACGCGGTCGAAAAGCCAGATGGTCATGAACGAGGGCTCGTTGCCGAAGTCGATCAGATCGCGCGTAAGCGCGAACTGTAAACGTTCGATAAACTTCGCCTTGCCGCCCATCGCCGCGATCATGCCGGGCACGTCGTGCGGAATCACGTAGGAGTACTGCCAGCAGGTGCCCTCGTAGAAATCGGTGTTGTAACCCTTGCGCGCCTCGGTCGGCTGAAAGGTGCCGTCGGCGTTGCGGGCACGGATGAAGCCGCTGAAACCGCTGTCCGTCAGCGCGGGGTCCCACACGTTGCGCCAATTGCCCGAACGCGCCAGCAGGCGCTTGGCCTCAGCGGTCTTGCCGAGCCCGGCCGCGACCTGCGAGGCGCACCAGTCGTTGTAGGCGAAGCCGATCGTGCCAGAGCCGGATTTCATGCGGCCGCAGTAGTCGTGCCTGCTCTTGTGCGGCACATAGCCCTTGGCCCGGTAGTCCTCGGTGCGGCGGTTGGCGTTCGCCTCCAGCACCTCCCAAGCCGCGTTCCAGTCGATGCCCGGAATTTGCTTGGCGTAGGCGTCGCCGATCACGTTGTCGGCCTCGTCGCCGCCCTGCCCCACGCGGTACTCCTTGCCCTGGATGTAGGCGGCGGCGCACTGGCCGTTGCGGTGCAGGCGCTCGACGAACGAGCGCACGTTGCCGGCCACCACGTCGGGCTGAACGATCGCCATCAACGGGAACAGCGTCTTCCACGTGTCCCACAGCGTGTAGTGGTCGTCCCAGCACGGGGCGTCGGCGGGCCAGCCGTCCGCGTCGCCCGTGCGGTTGCGCGGCTGTACAAAGGTGTGAAACAGATGGGTGTAGAAAAGTTTTTTGTCTTCGTCCGACAAACCGGCGACTTCGACCGAGGCGAGCGACTCGTCCCATGCGCGGCGGGCGGCCGCTTCAAGACCGTCCAGATCCCAGGCGGGAATCTCGCGGTCGAGCCACTGGGCCGCGCGCTCGACGGAGGTGAACGAGACGGCGATCTTGAGCTGCACCGTGCATGTCCGGCGCGCGTCGAAGCGCAGCCACGCGCCGAGCGGCTGGCGCTTGTCGCTCGCGGCGGTTGCGACGCCGTCCTGTGTCTCCTCGCCGCGCCACACGCCGAAGCCCTCGGGCTTGACATCGACCTTCGCGCAGAAAAACAGGCGGTACGGTGCGGGATTCCAGTTGCCGTCGAAGGTGCCGCCGCCGGTGATCGTGCCGGTCGCGGCGTCGACGCGCACCTCGCCGTTCGTCAGCGCGAGTTTGCCGATCTTGCGCGCCACGTTGAAAACGAGCCGGGCGTCCTCGTTCGCAGGAAACTCGAAGCGGTAGAGCGCGGTGTGCGCGGACGGCACGACCGTACACCGCGTGTCCCACCGCACGAGCCGGGCGCGGTACGCATGGCAGGCGGCCGAGACGTCGGCGAGCGGCGACGCCAGGTCGGCCTCTTTCACGCCGGGTCCGAGGCGCGGCGAAACGAGGAAATTGCCGTAGGTGGGTGTGCCGCCCGTGCCCTGCGTGTGAAGCTGCGAGAACCCGACCAGCTCGTCGCCGTATACGAACCCCGAGGGCTGCGGCTTAAGTGTATCGGGGCTCGGATAAACCGATGCGTGCGGCAGGCAGGGACCCGGCATGCAGGAGCCGTGCCCCACCACGCCGATCATCGGATCGACCCACTTCGACAAACCCTGACTTTCGACAGCCGCGCACCAAACGGACAGAAACACCCCCGCCGACACCCCCACACAGACGCCAGTCTTCATTGACACTCCCCCAGTCTACCAACAGACCTCATCGTGACTCTCTGACGATTTGTTGAGTATTCAGTATATGGTCTTCCCGCATGGACCGTCAACACCACATAGTCGGTCCGCCAGGGCCGACGCACCCAAATCATCATTGACCGTGCTTTTTTCCGCAGATTTCGCAGATTATCGCAGATCAGAGAGCTCTCATGCTCAGGATCCGCGTGGACCACGAGCATGTGAGATTGGATGGGATAACAGGATGAGTCTGTTTCGAGGCTCCATTTGTCGAAAGCATCCCCAATCTGCGTAAATCCGTGTCATCTGCGGACAAAAAATTAGATGCGTCGGCCCTGGTCGGTCCGCAAATCGCGCAAACCGCCGCGCGGTACCTTCAAACATCCCGCCGCGGCCCCTTGCCCTGTTTTCTGAACTGCCGCATGGTCGAACCGAACTGCTTGCGGAAAACGAGCCCGAGGTAACTTTCGCTCTCATACCCGCAATGTTCGGTAACCTCGGCGATCGACAGGTCAGTCTCCTGAAGGAGCCTCCGCACCTGAGTCAGGCGCGCGCGCTGCAGCTCGTCGTGAATCGAGTGCCCCACCGCCTGCCTGAAACGCAGTTCCGCCAACCGCCGCGAAACGTTCAGGTGCTTGACCACGTCCGACACATTCATGCCGATGCCCGCGTTGAGGCGGATGAACTCGACGGCCTTGACCGCCAGTCGGTCGGTGAACTGCAGGCGCTCGGTCGACTGACGGGCCACCACGCGCAACGGGTGGTACAACAACGACTCATGCTTGCGTCTCTTCCCGCGCATCATGTCGTCAAGTATCTGCGCCGCATAGTAGCCGCTGCCTTCCGTGTCGCGCAGAATGCTGGAGAGCGGCGGATTCGTCGTCGCGCAGACCAGCTCGTCGTTGTCGACGCCGAGCACGGCCACCTGGTCCGGCACGCTGATGCCCGCCCGGATGCAGGTGTCGAGGACCTGCCGACCGCGCACGTCGTTCGCCGCCATCAGGCCCACCGGCTTGGGCATGTCCGCCAGCCACGCCGCCATGTGTTTCTGTTCCACGCTCCAGTCGCTGCGCGCGGCCTCGGACGGCGAACCGTAGACGCGGGCGACGAAACCCGCCGACTCCAGTCGCTTCACGAAGCCGTCCCGCCGCCGGACCGCCCAATTGCTGTCCCAGATATCGCTCACAAAAGCGAAATGGCGGAAACCCTGTTCCAAAAGATATTCCGCGCCCATGCGCCCCACGCCGATCGAATCGCAGCACAAGGTCGAATAGCGGAAACGCGGATGAGCGCGAAACGCGTCCGGATCGAGCGGATCGAAGAGGACGGTTGGCACGCGCGAGCGCATGATCGGCTCCAGCAGATCGGTCAGCGTCGTGCCGGCGATTACGCCGTTCACGCCGAGCGACGCGAGGTCGCGCGAGGGCTGCTCGAAACGCTTGCCCTCAATGATGTGCAGCCGCCAGGGTCCGTACAGCCGTTCGTAGCGCAGAATGCCTTGGATACGGTCGCGGTTGATCTTGTTGGACATTTCCAACAAGAGCATCATCTGCGGCATCCGTTTGGCGATCCTCGACATTCCCCAATCCATCCTTTCGCGCACAGAGGATTCAGATTGGGGAACATACCATGCGTTTCCAGACGTGTCAACGCCCCGCGGGTGCGATGGCAGGGCGAAGCTGCTTGACATCCGTAGCTCATCGAGCGAAGGACTGATCACGCCGAATCGTCTTCCGCGTCATCCGTTTTCCGCCGAAGTCGATGAAATGGAAATATGCCCGGACGCGATTCAACTTTGTTGAATCCGCACCCGGGTTAGGAGTTGTGAATTAGTTGAGCTTCCGATGCCGGTGGTGAACCTCTCGGCTTGGCGGCCTCCCGGCAAGGGTGTTCCGCGCGTGAACGCCGACAACGAACGCATCGGCCGACTCGCGGCGGAGCACCTGCTCGCCATCGGTCTGCGCCGCTTTGCCTATTACGGGATCGACGGACCGTGGTACTCCAAGGTGCGCGAGAAGGGCTTCGTCGCGCGCCTGCGGGAATCCGGTCTTTCCTGCGCCGTATTCCGCCAACCGAAAGACCAGCTTTCCGCCCTGTCGTGGCACAGGGACCACACGCGGCTGCTCCACTGGTTGTCGGCCCTTCCCAAACCGATCGGCCTATTCGCGGTTCACGACTACCGCGCGCGGGTCGTCACCGAATTATGCGAGCGGCTCGAACTCGCAGTCCCGGACGACGTGGCCGTGTTGGGCGTGGACAACGATCGCACCACCTGCGACTACAGCACGCCCACGCTCTCCAGCGTTTCGCGCGATCCGTTCGCCTACGGCGTGGCGACCGCGCGTCTGCTGGACCGCCTGATGCGGGGACTGCCCGCTCCCGCGCACGACACGCTGGTGCCCCCCGCAGGCGTCGTGCAACGTCGATCGACCGACCGATTCTACGACGACGCCCCCGTCGTCCGGCGGGTGATCGACTATGCGGTCGGCCACTCGGGAGAAGTGTTCTCCGTCTTGGAAATGGCCAAGCGGCTGAAAATCTCGCAACGGCTCATCGAACTCAAATTCCGGACGCGGCTCGGCACCTCGCCGCTGAACTATCTGCAACACCGACGCGTCAATCAGGCCAAGGGCCTCCTGCTCGACCGCTCCGTCTTTCGCTCGCTGGGGGAGGTGGCCGCAAAAAGCGGCTTCGCCTGCCTCCGCACGTTTCGCGAAACCTTCCGCTCCGAAACCGGCTATGCGCCCGCCGTGTTCCGGAAACGATTCGGCAACGTTTCGTCGGACACGTTTTAACGCTAACGGCGTCCCGACGCGTCCATGACGATTCTCACGTCCGCCTTGCGCGAGGCGGGCGCGACGTCCCAAGCGACGAGTTTGCCGTCCTTCACCGTGCCGGTCACCACGGTCTGGTGCGGCGCGTGCAGTTTGAAGTCGCAGTCCCAGTCGCGCGGCCACGCGGGGAGCAGATAGAGCGTGCGGCCGTCGCTCTGCAACAGCATCGCCTGCACGGCCTTCACCAAGATGCTGCCGTGGTCTTGATCGGGCACCCAGTCGTAATTCGGGCCCCAGAACGCGGGGAAGCGCTGCGCGGGACAGCTCTTGCGCGCGCGCCGAACCACATACTCGCGCGCCTCGGCCGCCAGCCCGAGGTAGGCCATGAAGACGTCCTCCTGACGCCAACCGAAAGCCCCGCGGTCGCCGCGGTGCTTGAGCGCCTCCCGTGCCCACTCGATGTTCGGCCGTCCGAGCGCGAACTGGCGAAAGGGAAACACGGCGTAAAGCTCGGGATTCTCGCAGTTGCTCTTGTGCGCGAACGTCTGAGCCGGTGCGAGTTGCGTTTTGCCCTCCGGGCTCTTCATCGTCGGCATCGGAGGAAGCTTAGTGCGCAGCGCCCGCCAGAACGCGCGGTCCGCGTCTGTCGCCAGCGGCTCCGGCAGCGCCAGGCAACGCTCCGTGACCGCGTAGAGCCCCGCAATCTCGGGCATCGGATTCGTGCATTCCCACCACGTCTCAAGCGCCTGCGACGGGTGCATGACGAGCTTGCCGTCGGTGCCGACCGCGTAGTGCCGGTCGAAAAAGGTCAGGACCTCGCGAATGAACGGCATCGCGGTCGACCGCAGAAACTCCGCGTCGTCCGCATAGTCGTACCGGTCGAGCAAGAACAGGCTCAACTCCAACCCGCTCACCCACTCCCACTTGTGCCAACGGCTGGCCTGCAGCTTGTCGGCGCGCGCCTCGCACGGTTGCCACCCGTAGGTCTCGCTGAACATGTCGCCCCAGAAGTAGATGCACTCGGGCACATAGAGGCCGTCGTGGTTGAGATAGCGCTTCGTGCGGTAGACGAACTGCGGCAGCAGGTCGCGCGCGTACATCTGGAACAGCGGCTCCATCATTTCGAAGTCGCCGGACGCGCACATCGACTCGTACGGCAGCCGTGTGTTCTGCCACCAGTAGCCGGGGCCCCAGCGGCGGTAATCCGCATACTCCGGCTTGCCCGCAGCGGACACCGTGAACAGCGAGCCGTTGAATTTGATCGGATAATGCCCGCGCCCCGCGCACGCGGTCACAAAGCGCTGGAGCGCGCAGCCCCGGCCCACGACCGTCGCGTCGTCGCCGCCGACCGAAGCGCCCTCTCCGCCGTCGCCGAGCCGTTTGCCGTCGAGATAGACCCTCGCCGTTCCAGACGGTTCGACCGCAACCGCCACATGCTGCCAGACGCCCTTTCTGAGCACATGGTGATACGACGTGCTGGCGCGCCCCACGATCACGCGCAGGCTGTCGCCCGGATACGTGTCGAAAAGAAAACCGTCCGCGCCGCCGGGCGTTGTTTTGTCGGCGATGCGGCCATCGCCCTTGAAGCCGCCATCGGAATAGATCCACGTCTCGGCCGTAAAGCCGCCGGCAAAAGTCTCGCCCGCGAACTGCGGCAACGCTTTCGGCCGTCGACGGCTGGCGAGTCTCGACAACGATCTCAAACACGTGCCGCGTGCCGCGCTCGGAAACCAGCGTGCGGTCGTCGCGCCGCATGGGCCGCTCCGTCGACACGACCGCACCGAACGTGCGGTGCAACAGCGGATCGGGCCGCCGAAAATCGGCCATGTCCTGAATGCGCCCGCACAGTTCCGGACCGACCGAACGCGCGTTGCGGTGACACCAACCGATGCAACCGGAAAGCCCCGACAGCACGGTGTCGCAGGTAGCCACGGTCTTCTGATCGGGGCAACCGTTCAGCACGTCGCTGCACTCGGCACCCACGGGCACGTCGTTCGTGCGCCATAGTTCAAGCGACGCGCACGCCTCGACGGGCGACGCGCATGCGGCCTCCACCACGATCACCGGGCGACTCGCATCCACCCAAAGTTTGAGCTCGACCCGCGACGCGCCATCGCCGTACGCCGCGCGCAGCGTCGCGTCGCGCACATCGAGCGTTTGCCGGAACGCACGGGTGCGCGCGGGATCGCCGTCGCCGATCCGCACGCGCAGACCGCCGACTTTCAACAGACGTCCATACTCGTCCCACGCGTCGGTGCGCGCGATGAAAACGCGCACGTCGCCGGCTTCCATCTTCAGATCCACGCGCGGACCGTCGCCGATTTTCATGCCGTCGAGCGCGTCGCAGACCGGACCGCGACGCCCCGTGTCGAAGCGCACAACGCCGTTGGTCTGCGCCTGCACCGAGAGGTAGCCGTTCGCGGCCCAGAGCGCCGGGCCCGGCTCCGAAAAGAGATGCACGCCCGCCAGCTTGGCCAGCGCATGGGCCAGACAGGGCGTCATCTGAGGCACGCCGACGAACACGTCGTAGCCCGACCGCCCACGCCGCACCACCACGGCCGGCGTGCCGTCGGAGTAAGTCGCCCACACCTCCTCCGGCGCGGCCTCGACGCCGAAAAGCGGCTCGATTTTCGTCTTGGGGCCCCACGCCTGCGCAAGCCCGTATTGGCGCCCAAGCGCCGTCGGCGCGGCCTCCGCCGTCGGCAGGGAGACCAACCGCGCCTTGAAGCCCGTGACCTCCGCGACGCCTGCGACGTCCGCATGGTCGGGATACAGATAGCCCGGCGCCCAGCACCAGACGCGCATCACGTCCGACGCGCGGCCCAGCCCGAACCACCCTTCCGCCGTCTTCCAGAAGCCCGCCTCGCGCTGCGCGGCGAGCGTGCGCCGCTACTCGGGCGTCAGCCGCCAAGCCGAGAGAAAGACCTGCATGCGCGGCGACGCGCGGCCTTCGAGGATGTCGCGGAGCAGGTATTGTCCGTACGGCGCGCCGCTGCGGCCGAGCGCGGCGCGGCCCTCGTAAATGAGCGGACGCGCGGCGAGCGCCGAACCGCCGGTGAGGTGACACATGCTGTCTTCGTCGAGAATCGCGCCGATCTCGGGCGCAAAGGGCGTCGCGCGGTGCGCCATCGCCTCGTCCACGGGCCGCAGCCGCACGATCTGCTCCCAGATCGCGGCGTCGTTGAACCAGCCCTGGCCCGGCAGATCCATCCACCACGTGCCGAAGCCGCGCAGCGAGGCCTGCGCCGTGTTGCGCAGCATCACCTGCTGAGTCTGTTTCAACGTGACGAGCCCGCCTTCCTGCACGTGTTCCTGCTTGCGCGGATCGAGGTAGGTGCGAGAGTCGTCCTCGTTGAGCCAGAGGATGCCCGCGCGCTTCACGCTCTCGGCGGCGCTCATCGCGGGCGCGGTGCCGAGCCATTCGCGGTCGGTGTAGGAGATCGGCGAACAGAGGATGTCGAGGTCCTTGCTCGCGAGCAGCGGCTCCAGCGCGTAGTGGCCGCTCGTCGGCGCGCCATTGCCCAGCGGCGGAAACTCGAAACCGTAGCCGTAGAAAAAGACGACGAGTTTCTTGCCGTCCGAGCCGCGGCGGCAGCCGGCCGCCAGCGCGGCCACGAAGTCGGACATCTCGCGCTGCTGGAACCGCGCAAATTCGATCAGGCGCGACTCGCGCGCCGGATCGCGCAGGAAGCCGTTCGGGTGAGCGCGCCGCTCCTCGGCGGCGGGCGGCTCGGCCGAGGCCCACGCGGGGTCGCCGCGCCGTTTCAGCCACTCGCGGAAAGCCGTGCGCGTGGCGGGGTCGTAACCGCTGAGCGGGTGTTTCCACGAGTCGTAGTAGAACCACTCGCCCGTGTTCTGGCCGCAGGGGTGCAGACCTGCGAACCGGTCGGGGAAAGTCTCGCACAGATGGCGCGCCAGCTTTTCGAGGTGCGCGGCCATGTCGGCGCGGTCGGAGACGCAGGCCACGGGGTACGGCGTCTTGCCGTCGTAAACCATGCGCGCCTCGGGGTGGCGCTCCAACCACCATCCCGGCGCGTTCGCACCCACGCGCGGCACGAGCAGCACATTCGGGTTCACGTCGATGATGCGGCGGCAGAGCGCGTCGATCGGCGTCCAGTCCTGCGCCTGTTCGGGCGGCGCCCAGCAGGTCGGTGCGGCGAACGACACGAGGTTCACGCCCGCGTCGCGGGCCAGCGCGATCTGGCTGTAGAAGGAGCCCTGCGGCCCGCCGATGCGCGAGTAACCGCCGTCGTGGCGGTAGACGCAGGGCGTGAGGTAGGAGTCGGGCTTGCCGCGCACGCGGAACGTGCAGCGGTAGGTGTGGCCCTTGACGAAGGTCAGCGCGCAAACGCTGTGCAGGTGGAAATCCGGCCACTTGCCGCCCTTCGGGGGCGCGGTCAGCGCGATATGCAGCGCGCCGTTCTCGACCACGGCCTTGCCGGTGGTGTTGTCCGCGCCGGTCGGCCAGACGCCCCAGACCTTCTTGAAGGTTTCAGGCGAGGCGAAACTGCCGGAGGGAAACGCGTCCGCGCCCGTCCGTTGGTCCACGATCCGCAGATCGCGGAGCGACAGTCCGGTCGGTTCGTCCGCGAAGCGGAAATGGAGCGTGGCGTTGCCCGGAACGTCGGTGTCCGGCGTGAACTCGAACGACTTTTCGGACTCGGCTCCGCCCACCGACAGGCGCGCGCTGTTCTCGCTCCCCCAGAAGAATCGGGGCGGAATCGGCTGGCCGTTGACGCAGATTTGCGGCCCGCCGACGGTGTTCCGCACGCGCACGGCGAAGGGCTTGGCCGAACCCGCGAACAGGTTGAAGTTGCCCCACGCGTCGGCCGCGGAAATCTCCTGCTCGGCGGTTTTGTCGATGACCGTCTCGCCGCCGCGCGTCAGCACGAAGCGCTGCGGGCCGGGCGCGAAAGGCACCGCGAGGTGGTTGACACCGGCCCCGGCGTCGAAGCTCTTTTCAGTCGCGCCGCTGCGCACCGTGAGCCGCGCGGGCGCGGTGAGGAAGAGCGACACAAACACCTCGTCCGCCAGACGGTCGGCGCCGCCGGGACGCTTGCCCGCGGCCGACGCGGACTTCGAATGCACGCGAAACGCGTAGTAGAGCGCATCCTCGCGGATCGCCGGCTGACGGCCGGTCTTGAACCATTCGATGTAGTAGCGGCTCGCGTCCAAAAGCGCCGCGTGCGAGAGCATCAGGCCCCAGTGCCCGTTCCAGAAGGCAGTCTGGTAGGCCGAGCCGAACGGCGCGACGTACGACGCCTCGCCCCAGTCGTTCCACGTCACGATCTCGATCCACGTGGCGCGGTCGCGGATCGCGCCTTCAAACTGCTTCGCGAGCCCTTCGACGCCGCGCGAATCGTAGACGCGGTAATTTCCGCCGAGACCGCGGTAATAGGGCGTGACGCTCGCCATGAAAATCTTGCCCGCGCCCAGCCACTTCCGGGCGAGCAGGTGATTGCTCGCCGCGATCTGTTCGGGCGTGCCGGCCGCCGCAGTTCAGCGCGAACCCGTCGATGCCGGCGGCCTGCGCGGCGCGGATCTCGCGCTGGTAATCGGCGACCGTCGAGTCGCCGCCGTACGTGGGCATGCACACCATGTAGTGCGCGAAAACCTTCTTGTCCGAATCGGCCGCCAGCGCGCACGCGGCGAGACCGAGCATGCTCAACAGCACCCCCACTGCCTTCATCTTTCTCCCCCTTGTTTTCAGTCGTCTATTTTTGCAGGTAGGCCTCGAGCCGACCGATCACGGACGGACAGTGCCCGTTCCGCTTGGCCGCCTCCAGCATCTCGCGCAGCGAGGCTTGGACCGCGATCCGCAGATCCGGCGCAAACGTCGGGTAGGCCTGCAGCGGCGCGATCAGACGCAACGTCGTGAACTCGCTGACCGGTATCAGCTTGATCGCCGTCGCGGTGAGCCACCGCAGGCCGCGCGTGGTCCAGATCTGCGCGTTGTTCAGCGACAGCGGCACGTACAGGGCGCGGCTGAGCCCCGGATGGCTGAGCGAGAACGAGGCGCGGCGCTCCTCCTTCTCGACGGCGTCGAAAACGTCTTCGCGCGGCGAGAGTCCGACGACCTGCAGGTAGCCCAAGTAACCGCCCAGTGTCTGCCGCAGTGATTCGCCTTCGCGAGCAAGAATGGCACGGCGTTCGGGATGCGTGCTCTGCCAAATCGCCGCGAGCACGTTGAGCCGGTCAGTGATGTTGGCGGCGCGGTCGAGGTATTCTTCGAGAGCCACGTGCGCGCCGGGCGTGTCGAGGCCGACCAAGAGCTGCAAGTAGGCGTTCCGCAGAAAACGTCGTTCGATCACCACGGCGCGGTCGAGAGTGGCGGTCTTCTGCGCGAGGCTCTGCAGCGCGTTGAAGACGGTCGCCTCGCCGCAGCGGGCGGAGGCGGATTTCAGCAGGCGGCGGCGCACGGTGTAGCTTTCCCGCACGTGCGGCAGCAGGGCGCGGTCGAGGGGCTGCTCGTCGATCTTGAGCAGATACCCTTTGACGCCGTCCGAGGCCGTCGCATCGTGGATCAGACCGCCGTAGAGGTCGAGCCATTCGGACGAGGGCGCGGCGACCGGACTCGCCATCAGGCGGCGGCGCTCGAGATCGGTGAGCCGCCGCATGGCCTCCACGCGGTTGAAGGCGTTGGAATCGCGCCTGGCCTGCGCGGCGAGCTGGACGGGCGTGGCCGAAAGGTCCGCGCAGGTGCCGTAGAAGCCCGCGTCCCGGTTGATCGACAGAAAGGCGGGCGGCGGCACGCCGGCGAGAACGATCTCCAGCTCGGGCGCGTCGAAGCGCAGCGTCCGCGCCGTGCCGGGAATGTCGTGTCCGGAGGCGTCGACGGCCGCGAAATTGAAAGGTAGTGTGAAGATGCCGCCCGCGCCCGTGCGCGTCTGCGCAAGCTTGAGCCGCAACTCGCGTTGCGAGGCGTCGTAGGCGTAGCGCACCGCGACCTGCGGATAGCCCGCCGCGTGCAGCCACTCACGGCTGAAGACGTCGAGCTTCTGCCCCGAGACTTCTTCGAAACAGGCAAGGAACTGCGCGGTGTTGGCGTTGCTTCCGCCGTAGCGCTGGAAATAGAGGCGCGCACCCGCCTCGTAGACGTCGGCACCCAAGAGCTGCCGCAGCATGTTCAGCACTTCGGGAGCCTTGACATAGGTCACGCCGTCGACCAGCTCGTCGGGGTCGTTGAACCCTTCGCGCACGATCTGGCCGAATTTGCCGGTGTCCTCGACCGCGAGCGGCCCGCCGCCGGGGGCGCGCATGGCGTCGGCCTCGCGCAGCCGCATGAAGGCGGGATCAAAGACCGAAGCCATGAACTGCCGCTCGATATCCACCGTGTAGGCTTCGTTGAGCCACATGTCGAAGGGCGACTCCATGGTGACGCCGCTGCCGCAGTGGTTGTGCTCGTACTCGTGGACGATCACGCCGTGGGCGTAGATCAGACGCGCGTCGGGCGTGGTTTCGTCGATGAGCGCGGCCTCGGTGATGATCGTCGTGTTGCCGACGTTCTCCATGCCGCCGTAGTTCGACTTCTCCATGCAGATGGTGCGGTAGGTGTCGAAGGGATAGACGTAGCCCAGCCGTTCGTGCTGCCACAGGATGCCGCGCTTGAGAATCGCCATGGGCACACGCGCGCCGGCGCGCTTGCCGGGCGGCACGAGATATTCCAGCGCGATGCGGCGGCCGTCGGGATAGCTCACCTCGTCGGCCAGCACGTCCCACGTGCCGGCGCAGGCAATGAAAAGGTACGGGGCCATCGGCACCCGGTTGACGTAGGTGATGACTTGGCGCGAGGGGTCGCCCGGCTTCGGCACGGGGCGGCCGTCGGGATTGGTCGTGCGGTCGACATCGCCGTTGGAGACGAGGTGCGTGTAGCGCGCGTCGCCTTCGAGCGTGGTGCGGAACGTACACTTGGCCGTGCAGTCGTCGATCACCGGCAGGATGCGCTGGAAACCCCACTGCTGGCATTGCGACATGTACTGCGGGGGCGCGCCCGGCGGCGTGACGTCGCGGTAGAGGCCTTCGAGCAGCGAATCCGATGGCCTGCACCGGCAGCGCGCGTGGAGGCGCACCGTCTCACCGGAGGCGAGCGGGCGCGGCAGCGTGACGACCAGTTTGCGGCGCGGCGCGTCGAGCGCATACGCGCACGGCACGCCGGTATCGGGCCACATGACCTTGAGGATCTCCAATCCGTTCGCGTCGAGTTCCAGAACGGTCGCCGATTCGCGCGCTTCGAGCGTGAGCGTCGCCGCGCCGTCGACGTGCGTCTCAAAGAACGAGAGCGAGACATCCATGTGTTTGAGCTGAAAGGTTGGAAGGCGAAAATCGGCGCGGTTGAAACGAAACGACATAAACATCCCCTCGATAAAAATCGGCCAAACCGATGTTCGTTTCAGTTTAAACACCGCGTGAAGCCGCGTCAAGCGAACCGCGAGAACAACAACATCTTTTCCACACGAAAACCAAACTTTATGTTTCCCCGTCCATCTGCGAAAATGCAGTCGTTGAAATGCGGTTGTCGGTTGTTCATCGCATCAAAGGGAGAGGAGGCAGCCGATGAAACGTCAGTCCATCACCCTTCAATGCCAAGAAGGCCTGCGCTGATACTTGTGACGCGCTCGGCATTTCCAGGACGCGCCTGTACGAATTGCCCTTGATCTCCTCGGCACGGGGGCGGTCAACTTCGCCCTCGTTGCGGATGAAATGGACAGACTGTGCGGTTTCAAACGCAGCCGTGCCGCCGTTCGCGACCATCTCCGGGAACATTTTCCCCTGCTGGTTCGAGACGTAAGGCCCGGGCGTAAACCCTTCCGTCGCTGGGAGGTCCCCCGTCGCTGGAGGCATCTGGCAGCACGACGCGACGCCCGTGTGCGTATGGCCGGCGGAACGCCCCCAGTCGCTGATTTGCACCGTGGATGATCACACCCGCGAAACGGTGGCCGTCAGCCTCTTCGGGGCCGAGACGCTCTGGGCACATTTTCTTCACCTGCGCCGTGCGTTTACCTCGCACGGCATCCCCGAGATGCTCTACACGGACGGCTTTTCCATGTTCGGGCACGAGGGAACACGCGACCTCTCCACGAAGTGTGGACGCGTGCTGTACGCGCTGGGTGTCGCCCATAGGATCGCCCCTACGCCGCAAGCCAAGGGTAAGATCGAACGCAACGTCGGCACCATGCGGCGCCGCCTCATTCCTCTGCTTGTGAAAGCGGGCGTGAAGTGCGAGGCCGACGCGCCCGCCGTCATCGGCCCGCATGTCGCCTATTGGAACAAATCACACGTAAACCGGACGACGGGCGTAACCGCCTCCGCCGCCCTCGATCTCGCAGTCAGGGAAGGCCGCTGCGCCTACCGTCCCTGCCCGCAGACTGCCGTTCTTGATTTGTTCATGGCCTATCACGAACCGAGGCGTGTGTCTCCCGCCAACACCGTAGACTTCCTCGGGAGACAATGGCGGATCACCCCCACATCAAAGAAAACTGTCTGGCTCGTCATCCATCCCGACCTCGTGTTCTGGGTTGTTGATAGGAAACCCGACCCACGCGAACCCGTCTGGCCGACCACGCTCGCCAAATACAGACTTTAGGTCCGTGCGAACGGGACACCGGAGCGGAACTTCCCGTCCGCTTTTGAACTTTACAAAAAATCCGCTTTTGAACTACCGCCCACAATCCTGTCGTTTTTTTATTGCTTCAAGTTCGGGACATGCCCTATTATGGAAATGCTTGAGTTTTTTATCCAATTCATGGGTGGTTCGAAAGGAAGTGGCAAAAAACATTCGAGTTGGAATTGTCGGCGGCGGCAATGAGTCGTTCATGGGCCGGATTCACCGCGCTGCGATCGAGAAGAGCGGCTGCGTTGAGTTGGTCTGCGGCGCGTTCGGTTCGACCCGGCAGAATTCGTTCGAAACCGGCAAGGCGATCGGCTTGCCTTCGCGTCGCGTTTACGGCACCTATCGCGACATGTTCAGGCGGGAGGCCGTTTTGCCGCAGGGCGAACGCATGGATTTCGTGTCGATCCTTGCGCCGAACACCATGCACTATCCCGTCGCCATGTCGGCGATCGACGCCCATTTCCCCGTCCTCAGCGAAAAGCCCTTCACGTGCAACATGGACGAGGCCCTCAATCTGGCGCGAAAGCAGCGGGACGGCGGACTTCCCTACGGCATCGCCATGCCGTACGCCGGGTACCCCATGCTTCAAAACGCGCGGAAACTCGTCCGGGACGAGAAAGCCGTCGGCACGCTGCGGAAGGTCGTCTGCTCGTTCACGCTCGGCTGGCTCGCGCAGCGTTTGGAGACGGCCGGCAACCGCCAGGCGGGCTGGCGGACCGACCCCCGGCGCTGCGGCCCGGCGGGATGTTTGATCGACCTCGGCACCCACTGCTTCCATGTCGCGGAGTGGCTGACCGGACTTTCCGTTGAGGAAGTTTGCGCCGACCTGCGCCCCACGGTCCCCGGCCGGATACTCGACGACGACTGCAGCGTTCTGGTGCGTTTCGAGGGCGGCGTCCGCGGCCTCTTCCTCCCCAGCCAGATCGCCGCCGGGCATCGCGACGGGCTTTTGATCGAGGTGACTGGGGACAAGGGCTCGCTGGCGTGGTTCCAAAGCGCCCCCGGCCGACTGACGCTCCGCGCCGTCGACGGCACCGAGCAAATCCTCGGAGACGGCGGCACCCCGGCCGTCGAAAACCCGCCATTCGCGCCGGAACCGTTCGGCGGAACACCCGCTTTCGTCGACGCGCTTGCCGAAATCTACCGTTCGTTCGCCGCGTTTCTCGCGGCACCCAAACGGGCGGACCGGGACGACACGCATCTTTTCGCCAGCGTGGCGGATGGCCTGCGATCCGTGGCTTTTGCGGACGCGGCGATCCGCAACACCGCCGTTCCGGAGGAGGGGCTCCCGCCGCCCGCCAAATGGGCTCCGGTCGTCGTGCCCCCCATCCCCGAACTGTGAGCCGCACCCACCGCACTGCGGGGCCATGGAATTCGGGCTTGAGCTGATTCTCCGACCTGTTTATACTATCCACATAATCTAAACGTGGACGACGGGTGTTGTGTGATCAATCGTGATCGGACCGTTTCCGTCGTTCCATTATCAGGGAGCGTACATGAAATCGTTACCGTTGTCTCGCCGTTCGTTCATCAAGACTGCCTCCGCCGGCGCAAGTCTGGCCGCCATGCCCGGTATTCTGCGCGCGCAACAGGCTCCCTCTCAAAATGTCGCTGGCGCGAACAGCCGCATCAACGTCGCCTGCGTCGGATTTTCGGACCGGTTCCGCGGCGCGTTGCTCCCCTCCTTCCTCAAGTCCAAAGACGAACTGAATTTCGATATGGTGGCGTTGGCCGATCTCTGGAGCGTGCGGCGCGAAGAAGGCAAGGCGAAACTCGAACAAGACCTCGGCCATGGCATCGACCTCTACCGCAGCGACGAAGAACTCTACGAAAAAGCCAAGAACGTCGACGCCGTCATCATTTCCACGGCGGACTTTCAGCATGCGCGCCACACGGTGCATGCCGTGAAGGCGGGCAAGGATGCGTACTCCGAGAAGCCTTGCGCGGAGGACATGGACGCGGCCAACTTGGTGCTCGACTCCGTCACCGAAGCGCGCAGCGCCGGCAACCGCGGCGGCGCGGTTGTCCAGATCGGTTCCCAGCGCCGCAGCGGCTCCGCCTACCACATCGCCAACGACTACATCCGTTCGGGCAAATTCGGCGACATCACGTATGTGGACCTCTGCTGGAACGTCAATCAGCCTCAGCGTTGGCGCCGCGGAGACCTCCCCTCCAAGCTGAAAGAATCCGACACGGACTGGAACCGCTGGTTGCTCGACCGTCCCCAAGTCGCCTTCGATCCACGCAAGTACCTCGAGTTCCGCCTCTTTTGGCCCTATTCCTCCGGTATTCCCGGGCAGTGGATGTGCCATCAAATCGATACCGTCGCCTGGTTCACGGGCTTCAACTTCCCGCGTTCGGCCATGTCGGGAGGCGGCATCTACGCTTGGAAGGACGGACGGGAAAACTGCGACACCTTCACCACCGTGTTCGAGTACGGCCCCGACAACGACCCCTCCAAGGGTTTCCAAGTGGTCTTCAGCTCGCGGCAGACCAACAGCGCCCGCGGAAATGTCGAAAATTACTACTCGCCGCTCGGCACGATCGATCTGATCAAGGGGACCGTATCCAACGAGGGCGTCGAACATGCCAAGGTCGAGACGCGCAAGCTGGCCGACGCCGCGCCTGCCGCCACCGCCGCCAACACCGGCGCGGGCAGCATGGAAGTCGCCCACATGCGCAACTGGATGGAATGCATCCGGTCGCGCAAACAGCCGAACGCGCCGATCGAGGCGGGCTACAGCCACGCGGTTGCGCTCATCATGGCGAACGCCTCGCTCCGCACCGGCCTGAAGGCCACCTTCGACAAGCGCGCGCGGCAGGTCGTCGCGGGCGGCAAGGTGTTCCGCGGTTACAAAAAAGACGAGGGCGGCTTCTGGTTCTTCTGAGGAGGTACGGCACCATGCACATGAACCGCAGAACGTTCGCCAAGACGCTGGCCGCGGCCGGCGTCCTGGGCGGCGCGGGCGCAGCCCGCGCCAATCAGTCCGCCTCCAAAATCCTGTTCGGCATCTGCGCCGGTCCCGACAAGGCCGACACGCTCAAGGAGGCCGGCTTCGATTTTATTGAAGGCGGCGTCGCCGGGACCTTCAAGCCCGACAAGCCGGACGCCGACTTCGCGCCCGTGCTGGCCAAACTCAAGGCCAGTGTCCTGCCGACGCGCTCGTGCAACGGGTCCATCCCCAAAATCTTTCCGCTCACCGGCCCCGCGCCCCTGCACGAGGACGCGCTCGCATACGCCGTCACGGCCTGCAGGCGTGCGGACGAGGCAGGCGTGCCTTTCATCGTGTTCGGCAGCGGCGGCGCGCGCCGCGTGCCCGACGGATTCGACCTCGCCAAGGGCAAGGCGCAGTTCATCGAGTTCTGCCAGAAGCTCGGCGACCGCATCCGCGACTTCCACGTCACGATCGTTTTGGAGCCGCTCAACAAAGGCGAGACCAACATCTTGAATTCGGTGGCGGAAGGCATCGAGTACGTCGACGCGGTCGCCAAACCCCGCATCCAACTGCTCGCCGACTTCTACCACATGCTGAAGGAGAACGAGTCGCCCGACTCCATCCGCAAGGCCGGCGCGCGCATCCGGCACTGCCACATCGCCAAACTCGAAAAGCGCATGGCACCGGGGACCAAGGGCGAAGACTTGAGTCCATTCTTTAAGGCGCTCAACGACATCGGCTACGTCGGCGGCGTCTCCTGCGAATGCGGCTGGCCCAAGGAGCACGTCGAAGACGCTTGGAAGAAGGCGCTCGCCACAATGCGGCAGCAGGCGGGCTGATTTTCCCGTCCCGGTACCGCTGTTTCCCCGCACGGCATCGCCGATCAAATTTTTATCGGCGATGCCGCGCGATGCAAGGGCTGCGACCATGGACGCATCCGCATTCTCTCATTTCGACGATTCTTATGCGACCCTTCTGGCCTCGCCGGACGCCGTGCGCGAATCACGCACCGACTATGGCGGCGGGTTTCACTGGACCGAGCGCCACCTGCAATGCCTGTGGTTCGATGCGCGCTACCGTCCGATCGTTTTTCCGCTCCCCGGGGGCGAAACGCTCGCCGTGCTCGATCCGGGCGAGTGGAATCTGGAAGCGGGGCCGGACTTCGTCAACGCCACGTTGCTCGTCCAACCGGGCGAGCGCCGCGTGCGGGGCGATGTCGAAGTCCATGTGCGTCCGTCGGACTGGGACGCCCACCGCCATCGGGACGATCCCGCCTATGCGCACGTCGTCGTCCACGTCACTTGGTTCGCTGGTCCACTGCCGCGTTCGCTCCCGCCCGATGCCTACTCTGTCTCCCTCGCCGAGCCCATCCTCGCTCGGCGCGGCCTCTCCCTCGACGACATCGACGTCAAGGCCTATCCGCATGCGGTCCTGCCCGAAACGCCGCGCCCTTGCGAAGGATACCTGAAAACCGATCCCGACTGCGCACGAACACTGCTCGCGTCGGCTGGACGGCACCGCATCGACACCAAAACCGCGCGCATCCGCGCCCGGCTCGACAAAACGGGCGACCGCCGCCAAGTCTTCTACGAAGAAGCCATGGCCGCTTTGGGTTACAAGCACAACCAGCAACCGTTCCGGACTTTGGCCCGCCTGCGGCCAGTGAATGCGCTCGGGCTTTCGCGCGAAACAGCCTACGCCCGCCTGCTCGGCACCGCCCGCCTGTTGCCGCAGCCGGATGTCTCGCCAGACGAAGAGGGAAGGCGCTTCATCCGCGATCTATGGGACATCTGGTGGCATGAAGCCGGCGAGGCGGGCACCTCCGACGAGCCTCTCGGCTGGCGCGCAAGCGGTCTGCGCCCCCAGAACGCACCGGTCCGGCGTCTCGCCGCCGCGGCAGCCCTGTTCAGCGGCCCCTCCGACGTTCTGTGCGATCTGGACCGCGTCGCCGACGGCAACGGGGCCGCCTGGCTGTCCTGCGTGCGCGCCTGTCTTGAATCGCGCTGCCGATGGCCGTTCTGGAATCACCGGCTCGCCTACTCTTCCCAGCCGGACGAGGCGCATGACATCGCGCTGCTGGGAGACAGTCGTGCCGACGCCATCGTCACCAACGTCGTGGTCCCGTTCGCCGCCGCCGAAGGCAGGCTGCCCTCCGCGGTGCTCGACCACCTGCCGACGGAAGACGTTTCCGCACCCATGCGCCTCGCCGCCAATCACCTCTTGGGCCGCGACCACAACCCGGCGCTCTATGCGCGCGACGGCCTGCTGCAACAGGGCCTGATCCAAATCCATCTCGACTTCTGCCTCACCGCGCGGCCGGGATGCGACGCCTGCCGCCTTTGCGTCGCTTTGGCGCGCAAAGGCTGAGCGATCGGGCGATTGAGTTACAGCGATTGTTTTCCTGTTGCCCCCCCGTCTTGGGTCCAGTATTCTATATTGATTTCCGAGTGTTTTTCCATTCCGCTTGAAATGTGGAAACTTCTTAAATTCATTGGTTTTCTTGTAAAAACGACCTTCTGGCTGGCGCTCCTCCTTGCGCTGGGCGGACTGATCGTGCTTTACATTTTGGAACAAAATGTTCCCGCGCCCATCGTCGCCCGTCTCTCGGAAACCTTGTCTTCGGACGATTACATCTGCCGGATCGGAAGAGCCACATTCAGCCTTAAAAACGGCGCGCGACTCTATCAGGTAAAAGCTTTCCCCAAGCGCGTCGCCAGCGACGCGCTCGTTTCAGTCGACGAAATCGACGTCGCCCTTTCGCTCGATCCCAGCGCCTCGCTGAGCGAGCGCATCACCGGCATCACGCTCAAGAACCTCAGTCTGCCAACCCTGCCGCGCAAGCCGAAGTCCGACAAGACGTCCTCATCCACGAACGCCCTTCCTTCCAATGTGCCGCCCGCCCCCGAACCAACCGTCCGCCCCCCGCCCCCCAAACTGCCACGCCTCGTCGCCTTTCCGCTGACGTTGGAGAACGCCGAAGTCTTGGGGCTCAAAACCGACCGTCTGAGCGCCATCATTTCCATCGAGGACGCCCAAGTCGTCGTGCGCGACGTCGCCATCCACTGGCCCGACAGAACTTTCGACATGACCGTTAACGGATGGGTCACCGCCGATTTCTCGAAACGACTCGTCACCGGCAACGCCAAGGGCCAAGCCTTCCCCGAAAACGTTCTTCCCTTGCTTACCGCCCTGCGCGCGAAGGGCGCGATCAAGCAGATCGACTTCTTCTCGAAAATCGAAAAACCGGTCAACGCCAACGCCGACTTCACCGTCGACATGGACAACAGCGACTTCTCCCTCGATCTCGACCTCGACGTCGGCTCCTGCGCCTATCACGACGTTCCGATGAAGTTTGCGCGCGGCGCACTCCACGCATACGGCACCAACATTTACACCACGGTGGCGGTCGGGCCGATTCAAGCCGAGAGTTCCACCGGGCCACTCTCCGGCTCGATCCTCTACCGTGAGCAGGACGAGAGCGTCACGGTGGACGCAGCAGCCGCCATGGACCTCGACCAACTGGCCGCAATCGTCGACATCCTCAAGCACAACGAACTCAAACCCGTGCGTTGCAGCCAGCCGCCATCGATCACCGCCCGCGGCATCATCGCCGCCGACCGTCGCAAAAGCACCGTCACCAACGATCTCTCGGGGCAAATCGTCATGCCCGCTGGGACCATTCTCAAATTCCCGGTCAAAGACGTCACGGCCGACTTCGCCGTCAAGGGCGATTCGGCGCTCTTCGGAAATGTGCGGGGATCGTCTGTCGGAGGAGGAAAAATCTCTGGCGAAATTGGGTTCTTTTATCCAGGCGGCATGGCGACGTCAACCCTGTTCTCGGCTCGCGCGACTTTCTCCGGCATCAAGCTGACCGACCTTTCGCCCGTCTTCGGGTTCTCCGAATCCCGGCAGGGGCTGGTGGCGGGCAACGTCTCCCTTGTGGGCCGCGCGAGCGAACGGACGCTGGCCACGCTCAACGGCGAAGGCAACTTGCGCGTCACCGACAGCGTCATCAGCCGTACGCCCCTCTTCGCCGGCTTCACCGACTATCTGGCACGCAATGTTCCCGGCGTCGCCTCGCTCGTGAACCAGTCCGCCGGCTCGATGGCCTTCACCGTCGAGGACGGCATCCTCCGCACCGAGTCGTTGCTCATCGAAGGCGACCTCTTCAGCATGCGCGGCCGGGGCACGTGCGATCTCGACACCGAGATACTCGACTTCATCATGCGCGCCAACATTTTCAAGGAACGAACGTTCGCGGGCCGCATCACCCATCTCGTGACGCTCCCGTTCACCCGGCTCCTGCTGGAATTCAAAGTCTACGGCACCTTCGACAAGACCGAGTGGTCGTACGTCAACATCGTCGAAAAAATTACGGACGGACTGAGCGACATTCCCAAATCGTTCAGAGGCTCGTCCGACAAAACCAAAACAACCGACCGCTGACCGCGTCGTCTTTCGAATCCGCCATGCCACGTTGCCACACGCCCCTGCGTTTTCTCCTCCACACCTACGGTTGCCAAATGAACGTCCGCGATTCGGAGGCTGCCGGAGCCCTGTTGGCGGCCGCCGGCCACGTGCGCGCGACGAGCGAGGACGCAGCCGATCTCGTCATCGTCAACACGTGCAGCGTGCGCGGCAAGGCCGAGGACAAAGCGCTCGGCAAGCTCGGCCTGCTCTGCGCCACCAAGCGCGACCGACCGAATCGCATCGTCGGCGTAATGGGCTGCATGGCCCAGCGCCTCGGCGACGGGCTGTTCGCCAAAGTCCCCGGCCTCGACTTCGCGGTCGGCACGCGCCGCAGCGGCGCGATCCCACGCCTCGTTGCGCGCGTGCAGGCCGGCGAGACCCATATCCGAGAAATCTCCAGCCCCGACGAAACGCCCGACGTGCCCGACGCCCACGCCGAATCGGGCTTTGCCGCCTTCGTGACGATCCTGCTCGGCTGCAACCGCCGCTGCGCCTACTGTATCGTGCCCGACGTGCGCGGCCCCGAATACAGCCGCCCAGCGCGCGAAGTTCTCGCCGAAGTCGCAGCCCTCGCCCGGCACGGCGTCCGCGAAGTCACCCTCCTCGGCCAGAGCGTCATGCGCTACGGTGCCGCCAACGCCGTCTGGGACGAATCCGGCCCACCGAGTCCCGGCGGCTACGACGAGCCCTTCGCGCGGCTCTTAGAGGCCGTCTGTGCAGTCCCCGGCATCCTGCGCGTCCGTTTCACATCCGGTCATCCATCCGGATGCACCGGCCAGCTCGTGCGCGCCATGAGCACGCTGCCGCAGGTCTGCCACCATCTGCACCTGCCGGTCCAGTCCGGCTCCGACCGCGTTCTCGTGCGCATGCGGCGCGGTTACACGCGCGAGGACTACCTCGGCGCCGTCTGCCGTCTGCGCGCCGCCATGCCGGACTTCGCCCTCACCACCGACGTGATCGTCGGCTTCCCCGGAGAAACCGAGGAGGACTTCGAGGCCACGCGCTCCCTGATGCGCGAAGCCGACTTCGACAACGCCTTCATCTTCAAGTACTCCCCGCGTCCAGGCACGCCCGCCGCCGCTTGGAAAGACGACGTCCCCGAAGCCGAGAAGATGCGCCGCAATCAAGTCCTGCTCGAAGACCAAGACGTGCGCGGCCTAGCCGCCAACGAGCGTCTCGTCGGCACCATCCAAGAGGTGCTCGTCGAAGGTCCAAGCCTGCGCAACGCCAAACGCTGGTCCGGCCGTTCGCCCGGCAACAAGATCGTGGTCTTTGACCCGCGCCCCGGACTCCAATCCGGCGAACCCGCGCGCGTCCGCATCATCCGCCCCGCACCGCAAACGCTTTACGGCGAGCTGACAGACTGAACGGCACAGCCATCAGACACAAGGGACAAGCGTCTGCTTGCCCGTGGACGTGCAGACGCTCGTCCCTTGTGTGGAACGACCCGTTTATTCGGCAGTGGTATCATCCACCGTCGGTGCCTATCGCTCGGCACCGACATCCGCCGATGAATTGCAACAACTGCGCGTTCACCGAAGCATTCACCTGAACCGCGGGCAATCCTTTGCCGCATAGTCTGGAACACTCCCCGCAAATGTCGATGCCGATGATTTCGTGGTGTCGGATCAGAACGTCGAGAAAACGCTTCAGGACCGCCAGAGGCATGTCGCCTTGGTCCCAGTCCGTGATGTCGTCCTCCAAGCGCAGAACATCCTTGTCGAGGGAAATGTAGACAGGCAGCGTGTGGTGTTCGTCCGCCAACTCCTGCCACGTGCTTTTCCGATAGAGCGCCTCGCGCGAGAAAGCGACCAGCCGCCGAGCGTAGTCCGCCCGGCCCGCCAACGTTTTTTGCAGATTCCGCAGGTAGCCGTCCGCCGCACCGAGCATCACGACTTTTCGAACGAAGGGATGCGTATCGAGCAGGTCGCGCACCCATGAACCGCAACTCATGATGTCGCCGAAACGAGACGACTGCATGTCCGTGTGGTTGTCGAAAAGCACGAGCACAAACTCCCGCTCGATTTTTTCGGCCCAGAAACGGCTCACGTAGTGGTAGCTGCCGGAATCGATGAAATGCACGCCGTACGGACGGTAGGGGGCGATCCGCGAGCGAATCTGTCGCATAGCCGGTTCGTCGCAATAGCCGCACACGCCCGAGAGGTCGCAACAGTCGATCCAGATGCACGCGTGTCGCTGGTAAAAAGTCTCCTGCTCGTAGACATGCGTGAAATTCATGACCACAAGGGGCATTTCCCCATCTGTTCGAACCGCATCGAACATTGTCTTCTCCGTTCCTCCGCCCCACACCGCCAACCACACGCCCCGTGTAAGTTCCGTCAACGCCTCATCGCCTTCGCGCCGCAATCTGAAACACATCCGATTCGTGGCCATTCATGGTGCAAACGCGGATGCGATCCCGCCACACGACATCGAACTCCGCCAGCCATTCATCGATCCGCGTCTCGCTGAAATGGCGAACGACCGCCTCCTCTGTCCGAAAAACGCCGAATGTCCCAAACTCGGACTCGAAGGCCCGATAGCGGCACTGATTCCTCGCATCAGACTGGAGCGGATAATCGCTGACGAAGAGCAGCCCGCCCGGTCGCAACAGCCGACGCACTTCGTCCAACGCGCGCGACACTCCGTCATCGGCAGGAATGCACGTGAGAACCGCCATCAGCAGGCAGGCGTCGAACGAACCATCCGCAAATTCCGTCGCGTTTCCGTCGAACACGCGCAGGTCCAAACGCCGGTCCAGCGTCCGGCCGCGCCTGATCATTTCCTCTGCGATGTCGATGCCCGTCACCTGGTCGAAGCCCGCATCCATCAATTCGGAACAAATGCGGCCATAACCGCAGCCGTAGTCCAGAATGCGAGCCCGCGGCGGCAGCCACTCGCGAAGGCACGACAGCGGAACCGGATGCGTGAACGTTTTCGCAGCCGCCGCCTTGTTCCAATATTCCGTTTGAACATCGAGTCGAGTCATCCGTATGCCTTCATGCCGCATCCGCGATGCGGGCAGATTAACCAAGGGAAGCCACCCTCACCGCAAACCTCACCAACAGACCGTAGCACGTGGCCGAGGAACGGGCAAGTCCGAGTTGAAGGGCAACGTTCCGGCGGACGCATCCGTTTCACTGACCCATCAGGTACGACGGCTCACCGAAACGGTTCGCCCCACCTCTGCTTCGTATTGGACAAAAGTCCGACCCGCGGGAAGGTGGGGCGAGGCGTCTCGCCGAGCCGTCCTCTCCAATGCCCCGCATTCCGTCTCGGTCATGCGGTCTGTGAGGATGCGCCCAAGCGCCCGTGGAAACCGTTTTCCGTCTTCCGCCGGGCTCACGGCTGTGGTATCCTGAAAACATAAAAGGGGGCGGCCCGTGAGCGCGGAGGAGACCGTCCGTTTTCCATCCCGCGCGCGAGATTTTTCGATGTCGAACCCGTTCGTCCACCTCCATCTCCACACGAAGTACAGCCTGCTCGACGGCGCCTGCCACATCAAGCCGCTCGTGCTGCGCGCCAAGGAACTCGGCATGAACGCCGTGGCCATGACCGACCACGGCGTCATGTACGGTATTATCGATTTCTACAAGACCTGCAAAGCCGAAGGCATCAAGCCCATCCTCGGCTGCGAGATCTATATCAACGCCCATGCCCACCGTTCCAGTCGCGACCCCAACGTCCCCTATCACCACCTCGTGCTGCTCGCGAAAAATGCGGAGGGCTACTTCAACCTTGCCAAAATCAACACCATCGCCCACACCGAGGGGTTTTATTACAAGCCGCGCATCGACAAGGAGACCCTGCGCGCCCACGCCGACGGCCTGATCGGCCTTTCAGCCTGCCTCCAAGGCGAAGTCAACGTCCACCTGCAGGAGCGCCACCTCGACGAGGCCGAAAAAGCCGCCCACGAGTACATGGACATCTTCGGCCCGGACAATTTCTTTCTCGAACTCCAAGACCACGGCATCCCCGAGCAGAAAGTCGTCAACGAGGGTGTCCGCGAACTCTGCAAGCGTACGGGGCTCAAGGCCGTCGTCACCAACGACGTCCACTATCTCCACCAAAGCCACGCCGAGGCGCACGAGGTCATGCTCTGCATTCAGACTTCGACCGTCATGAGCGACCCCAAGCGCATGCGCTACGCGACGAACGAATTTTACTTCAAATCGCGCGAGGAGCTGGAGAAGCGTTTCCCGAACGACGCCGAGGCTTTCGACCTCACGCAGGCCATCGCCGACCGCTGCGACGTGGAGCTGAAGTTCTCCGACGGCAAGGCCGCCAGCCTGCATTTCCCGACCTACGACGTGCCGACCGAATTTCCCGATGGTCTCCGCTATCTGATCCACCTCGGCAAGCTGGGCCTCAAGCGTCATTACAACCTCGACTTCGACGCGCCCCAAAACGATTTCCAAAAGATGCTGGTCGAACGGTTCAACTACGAGGTCAGCATCATCCAAAAGACGGGGTTCATCAACTACTTCCTCGTGGTCTCGGACTTCATCAACTGGTCGCGCACCAACGGCGTGCCCGTCGGCCCCGGCCGCGGTTCCGGCGCGGGCTCGCTGCTCGCCTATTCGTTGGGCATCACGCAGATCGACCCCATCCGCTTCGACCTGATCTTCGAGCGCTTCCTCAACCCCGAGCGCGTCTCGCCTCCCGACTTCGACATCGACTTCTGCCAATCGCGCCGCGAACGTACCATCGAATACGTCAAGCAGAAATATGGCAAGGAGCGTGTCGCCCAGATCGTCACTTTCGGCCAGCTCGGCGCCAAGACCGTGATCCGCGACATCGCGCGCGTGCTCGAGATCCCGCTCAACCAGGCCAACGACTACGCGAAGATGATTCCCGAGGACCCGAAGATCACCCTCGCCAAGGCCAAGACCGAGAACCCGCAGTTCGCCGCCGCCTGCAACGTCGACCCCGACCTGCGCCGCATCATGCAGTACGCCGAGGTCCTTGAGGGGCTTTACCGCAACACCGGCGTCCACGCCGCCGGCGTCGTAATCGGCGACAAGCCGCTCATCGACCTCGTGCCGCTCGCGCGCGACAAAGACGGCTCGCCCGTCACCCAATACGCCAAGGAGCCGGTCGAGGAGTGCGGCCTGCTCAAGATGGACTTTCTCGGCCTCAAGACCCTCACCGTGCTCAAGGAGGCGGTCGACCTCGTCAAGCTCGTGCACAACGAGGACGTCGTTCTGGAGAGTCTTCCGCTCGACGACCCCATGACGTTCGACCTCTTCCGCCGCGCCGACACCGTGGGCGTCTTCCAGCTCGAATCCGGCGGCATGCAGCGCGTCCTCGCCGACCTCCAGCCCACCTGCATCGAGGAAATCATCGCTATCTTGGCGCTCTATCGTCCGGGTCCGAGGGACATGATCCCGCTCTTCGTCAAGCGCAAGAAGGGCCAAGAGCAGATCGTCTACGACCATCCCAAGCTCGAACCGATCCTGAAGGAGACCTACGGCATCATGGTCTATCAGGAGCAGGTGCAGCGCGCGGCGCAGGCCCTCGCCGGCTATTCGCTCGGCAAGGCCGACATGCTCCGGCGCGCCATGGGTAAAAAGAAGCTTGAGGTGATGATCAAAGAGCGCGCGGGCTTCGTCGAAGGCTGCATGAAGACCAACGGCATCCCCGCGGACCAAGCCGGCCAGATCTTCGACAACATCGAGAAGTTCGCGGGGTACGGCTTCAACAAGGCCCACGCCGCCGCCTACGGGATCGTCACCTACCAAACCGCCTACATGAAGGCCCACTATCCGGCCGAGTTCATGTGCGCCCAGATCTCCTCGGAAATCGGCAACTTCGACAAGCTTCCCGGCTTCGTCGCCGAAGCCGGGGAAATGGGGCTCAAGGTCCTGCCGCCCGACGTCAACCGCAGCCTCGACCGCTTCGCGCCCGAGGAGGGCCAGGTGCGCTACGGCCTCGCCGGCATCAAGAGCGTCGGCGAAGGCGCGGCCGAGGCCATCGTGCGCGAGCGCAAGGCCAACGGCCCCTTCAAGGGCCTCGCCGACTTCTGCGAGCGCGTCGACCCCGCCGCCGTCAACAAGCGCGTGCTCGAGGCGCTCATCAAGTGCGGTGCCATGGACGGCTTCGGCATGCACCGCGCCCGCCTTTTCAACGCGATCGACTTCGCCCTCTCGCGCGCCGCCGAGAAACTGCGCGAGAAGGCCAGCGGCCAAAGCAACCTTTTCGACATGCTCGGCGCGGCCGACGCTGGATCGGCCGACCCCAACAGCCTGCCCGACTGCCCTGCGTGGACCGAAAAGGAGAACCTCACCTACGAGCGCGAGCTGCTCGGCATCTACATGACCGGCCACCCGCTCACGCGCTACCGGCGGATCATCAAAGACATCCAGACGTTCTCGCTCGCCAAGGTCGCCGACGCGCCGGACAACAAGGACATCCGCGTCGCCGGCATGGCCTCGTCGGTGGCCAAACGCATCAGCAAGCAGACCAAGGAGCCTTGGGCGGTGCTCGTGCTCGACGACGGCGAGACCAGCATCGAGACGCTCGTCTTTTCCGAGGCCTTCAAGAAGTTCGCGGGCGCCTGCGTGCCCGACACGCCCGTGCTCGTCTGCGGCTGCCTCTCCAAGCGCGACGAGCAGCCCAAGATCATCGCCCGCGAGGTCTACCCGCTGCTCGACGCGCCTCGTCACTTCGGAGAAAAAGTTGTGGCCGCCATCAAGGTCGGCGACGGCCAAGCGCTCAAGCGCGTGGACGGCCTGCGCCAGATCGTCGACAAGTATCCGGGCACGACGCCGCTCCTGATCTGCCTGATCTACCCCGACAAGCGCAAGGTGCTGATCCAGCCCGACCGCTCGCACACGATCGACCCGTCGTCCGAATTCATCACCGACGCCGAGGCCCTCCTCGGCCGCAACAGCATGAAGTTCATGGCGAAAAAGGCGGTCTACAAAGAGCCCCGCCCCGAGCGCCGCTGGTCCCGCGACCGCGCCGCGAGCTGAGTTTGCGAAGCCCCCTAATCGACAGCGGCCCGCAACTTCCGCAACAGCCCCGCGATTTCCCGGTAGCATTTGTCAAACGAATCTGCGCAACGACGGGCGGCGACCATGTCGAAGGCCTCGGTCAGAGCCGCTTGGTCGCTGGTTTCCAAATAGCGGAATCCACGGTTTTTCTTTTGAGAAAGCCAGCCTTTGGCATCTCTCACACACTCGGGATCCGGAGGAGGCTCCAAAACTGCGGGCAACCCGCGCTTGTTTGCCAAAGACGCCGCAGCCGCAAGAAACCACGCCTCATACTCGCGCTTGGCCAACACGACGGCAATCGGGAAATCGGCACGGGCGCTTCGTGCGCGCGCCAGCAACTTCGGCCCTTCGTGCGCAGGGCAACCGTCGTCGCAGTCAAGAATGATCAATATGCCCCCGCCCCGTTGCACTTTCCGCGCGGCAAACTGAACGGCCCGTTCGAGTTCTCCCGCTTTCATTAAGCGCGAAGCAGGAATGCGGAGAGGCGGCTGAACATCGGGGACAAACCCCGGATCGATTTCGCGCGCGATACGCCGAATCAACACCGGCACGGCACCGCACTCGCCGTCTCCTTCGACAATTGCAATTATCCGAATCGGCGTCATGGCTTGTATTCTGCAAACAGATCCAATTGCAACGGCGAAATTTCGGCCACAGCCTCTTGGCTAATATCCAATTGGTTCAACCGCAACAATTCGCCCGCCGTATAGAGCCGATCACGAATCGCCTCCCGTCCCGCCGAATCGAGCGGACCGATAACCGTTTCGCCGCCTTGGTTGACGACCGCCAAGATGTGGTCATCGGAAATATCTTTCCCGTCCAACAGGTCCGGGCTGTGGCTCGTCACAATCGTCTGCGTCATGTCGGAGGCCGCCAACAAACCATCCCGCAACACACCTGCCGCGCCTGGATGCAGAGCCGTTTCCGGCTCTTCAATGCCCACCAGCGGGACTTTTTTCCCCTTGTCGGTCACCGCCTGAAACAACGCCGTCAGTACGCCCAACGCGCGCAAGGTGCCATCCGACATATTTTCCGCCATGAACCGCCAAGGATCTTGGTTGGTTCCGACAACCTGCCGGAATTCGAGCGTTTCCTTTTTACCGATGTGTTTGACGTCAACATGTTGGATGCCCGTCACCACTCTCGAGAGCAGTTCGAGAATCTTCCCCGCCGCGTCCTCCTTTTGAAGGCGGCCCAGCACACTCGCCAGATTGCTGCCGTCCCGCTTGAGCACGTTCCCCGGATCCGGCGCCTGCGGCTCTCGAATCAAATCTGGATTCAGATTGTAGAAACCCATGCACGACAGCGCGTCGTAAAGCGGACGGAAGGCCGCCAACCCCGCCGCAACAACGAGATAGAGCCGGTCACACGACGCAGGCGGAACAACGCCGAGATTGGTGCCTTCGATGACGCCGTTTGAAACTTTGTAGTAATACTCGTCCACGCTGTCGGCCGGAAAAACTTTGCACTCCTCGCGTTGCACATGAAACCCGCCGTTGTTCTGCGAGCCGATCCGAAAAGCATAAACACCGCTGCTGCCGTCCGGCAACGCCCATTCCAACCGAACGCCAAAGTGCGTAGGGTGCCCCGAGGAACGACGCCTGACCTCGTTGATGCCGCCCCGTTCCCGCAACGCGTATTCCAACGAGGTGTTCAGACCGTCGGAAACCAACCGCAGCGCATCCAGAAAATTGCTCTTCCCGGAACCGTTCTGCCCGACCAGAAAGGTGAGAGGGCCCAACGCGACAGAGCATTCTTTGATGCTTTTGTAATTGCTGAGTATCACGCGCTTGATGAAAACCGGATTCGCCATAGTCTTCGTCCTCAGAAATTGTTAAGTCATTGTAGCAGAATAGTCTTCACAGGACCACACATTGACGCAGACACGATTCAACGTTTCGGACATTCCTTCATCCCCAACAATTTGTTTGTCGCTGTTCTTGGCCGACACGATCAATTCAGTTCGCCGCGCTCACCGCGATGTCGCCGATGGCGACTTCGGCTTTGCGGTGCAGGCCGTGTCCGGCTTCAACACCTCCGAGACGCGCAGATACTCGTGGAACTCGGTGTCGTCCCCCATCGAAGACGCGCGCAGCACGAGATGGCCCTGCACGTCTTTCTCCACGCCGCTCTCCGGCCCCAGCGGCACCGTCCCCCGCCCGGCGCCGACGGCGACAGCGCCACCGAAAAGCCGTCTCCCTGCGGAACAACGCTGACGACATTTCGGAAATTGATCGGCCACGCGATTTCGCCCCAAGGATCTTTGGTCTTCTTGAGCCAGCGGTCCATCTCCTCCGTCAGCTCGCGGCAGACGTCCGGCTTCGCGGCCGCGCAGTCGGTCAGATGCCACGGGTCTTCCTGCCGGTCGCAGAGCGTGACGCCGGGCGCGCCCGTGCGGTTGACGACGAAGGTGTAGCGGTCGGTGCGGACCGCCCGGCTGCCGACATCCGCGCCCCGCATTCCGCCGATGAAAAACGTCGATTTCGGGCGCGAGCCCACGCCCGTCAGCAGCAGCCGGCTGCAATCGCAACCTTCGACCGAAGCCGGGATCTCGCCGCCGAGCCCCATCAGCCCCAGCAGGGTGGGCATGATGCCGGGCGTATTGAAATGCAGCGCTTCCCTGTGCGGTTTGAGCGCGCCCGGATAGCGCAGAATGAAGGGGATCAGGAACGACTCCTCGTACACGACGCCCTTGCCCATGCGGTTGTGGCGGCCCATCATCTCGCCGTGGTCGGAACTGAAGACCACGATCGTGTTCTCGTACTGGCCGCTCTCTTTCAGCGCGCGCAGCAGGCGGGCGAACTGCCGGCCGATGCCGGTGATCATCGCGAAATAATCGCGCACGGATTTGGGCGTCAGCACCGGATCGCGCCGCATGAACCCGAACGCCTGCTGTCGCCACTCGTCCGGAAAAACATAAAGCAGATTGGGGCGGCGCGTTCGGACCCCGCCGACCGCCAGCAGCGGCAGCGGCGCGAACGCGCCCGCGAACGAGGTTCTCAACAGGTCGCGGCGGAAAATCGGTTGCATGACGGATTCTCCTCCCGGCGCCACACCGTGCGTCAGGCGCCACAACGGTTCAAAAAGTCGCGGACTTCGGCCACGAAAGCCGTCGGACGGTCGGTGTGGACCAAGTGCCCCGCGCCGGCGATGGTCGCGAAGCGCGCCGCAGGAAACCAGCCTCGGATCAGCGTTTCGTCGTCGCGCAACCTAAACGGCGAGCGCTCGCCCGCCACGAAGAGCGCGGGGCCTTCGTACGGCGCCAGCAGCGGCGGCGCATCGCTCACGGTGCGGTAATTGTCGATCAGGTATTGCAGCGGCACGCGCCACGCGAAGCGCCCCCCTTCGCCGCGCACCACGTTCTTGAGCAGGAAATCGCGCGTCTCGGCCTGCGGGATACTTTCCGCCAGAAACGCATCCAGATCGGAACGCCGCGACGCAGCCGCGAGATCAAGCCCCAGACAAGCCCGCAGCACGAAAAGATGGACCGGCTGGATCGCGCGCGGGGAAATGTCCACCACCACCAG
>Ga0172375_10001237_pt1 | contig 41194 bp, 39 predicted proteins | sample LakKiv1m_FD_114537 | JGI IMG/M metagenome (GOLD analysis project Ga0172375, IMG submission 114537) | Freshwater microbial communities from Kabuno Bay, South-Kivu, Congo - kab_092012_11.1m | ecosystem: Environmental > Aquatic > Freshwater > Lake | place: Democratic Republic of the Congo... | reverse complement strand
TCCTTTTAGATGCCTGGGATGCCTTAGGAGAAAAAAATCAAGCTGATTTGGGCAGACTTGGATTAGGCCGGGGACAATTGAGGCAGATCGCGCAAAATAAAAGAGAGGATCTTCTTTTAACCAGATTAGATAAATTTATGCAAGGGTTAATCATAAACGAAAATATGTTGGTTATCGGTATCCTGCTCGGCCTTAGCGTAGAGAACGCATTATTCTATCACAACACTCCTGCTGCGCCTCTTCTGGGGTATATTCTTAGAGAGAAGGATATTATAGTGATAGCTGCTCCAACGCTAACCGGAAAAGAGGCTGCCCAGAAATGGTTCTATCAACAAGTTGCAGCTGTAGCATTAGGAATAATGACATTAAGGCAAGCGCATGCCCTTATCCATCCGGAGGCCAGTCCTTACAAGCCGGCTGCCTTGATTAATAACTGCCTTATATTAGCGATTAGTCAATTGATGCCGGCAGCGGCTGCAGAAGTCATAGGTTTGTTTATCCGCGCAGGCCTTGGCCAAGCGGATATCCGGGGGACGTCAATCAATCTTGCGCGTGCCCAAGAGATTATGAGAGCAGATCCCGGATTAAGAAGCATTGCCTCGAGGATATATATTTTTAAAGTAGGAGACGGGCTCTATCATGCGGTTACGGAAAGTATGCCGGAGGCCACTCCTATATTAGAGCTGGAGGCAGGGGATAATGACTGGGTAGGATACGGCCGCTATAAAAGCGTAGATGAGAAGAGGGCCGGTATCTTACTTGCTGAATTATCCAGGGAGACAAGGCAGGGGCTTTTTGCCTATAAGCTTCGTTTCCAGGAGGGGGTAGAGAGCTGGTCGCGCTCCCCTGCTAAATTTTCTTTTCTTAGCGACGATGACCCCAGGATCTTGGAATGGCTGGCAGGTAACCTTTCCCAAGACAGGGTATCGCATCGGGCATTATTGGAAGACGAGGCAGGTATTTACTGGATCGTTAAAAGTTTTCAACGTGATAGAAACAAAAACCGGCCGCGCTATGAAAGGCTGGCGTATCTATTGTCAGAAGGAAGAGCGAATCTGACTGAGATAAGACTGCTAACGGCAGATGATGCCCGGGGGCTTGGTTTCATCGATGCGGCAAGGTCAGGCGACTATTATTTAACCCGGCTGGTGATAAGCTCCAATATTTCAGGCCTGCCTCATCCTGACCCTGCCAGGGCATTTGCGGGAATATTTGTAGCAAGCATTTTAATGAGAAAACCCGATCACCATATCTTAAATATTGCCTATGCGCAGGGTGTGCCGGTTTCGGTAGATCATGACATGGCCTTTAACTACCGGTTTTTCCCCAACACCAAGGCGGGTTTTGACCGTTTCGGGCTCGATTTCTTGATGCACGCCGTAGTAAAGACAATGGAGGTCTTTACCACCTTCCCCGTTAATAAGGGGTTCAATTCCGGCGCAAGCCTCTTTAGCAATGACCTGGTGCGCTGCATCATGGCAGGAGGGGATTACGGGTTGATGGCAGCGCAGATGCTCGCTGAAGAGAATATAGAGATGGCTATACTAGAGCTTAAGACATTAGGGGATATCAGGAGATTAGCGATTGCCGCAGGGTATAGCGCAGATGAGCTTGAACAGGTCGTATTGTTCATTACGGAAAACCAGCAAAGATTAGGCAGGGACACGGCTGCTATTTGGCAGATATTGACAGGCGGGGATGGCGGTTTCGCTAGGTTAGATCTTCCGACGCCTGGCCCTGCGAGGCTGCCTTAATATTAAAACTAAAAGCCGCGGAGAAAGGAAAGGAGCAATGGATGACAGGAGAGTCTTCGAAAGGATACCTGTACGTTTCCCGGTGAAGCTCTGGGATATCCATGCCAACAAGATAAGCGAGGCTGAAGTTGAAGACATCAGCGCCAGGGGCGTGGGGTTTACCAGCAGCGAGGATCTGGCGCTCGGCGCAAGCCTGGGGATGTGGCTGGAGATTCCGGATAACGGAGAGCATCTTTATACGCAAGGGGCGGTAGCCTGGTCACGGTCAGTAGGCCAGGATAAGTACCGCATCGGGGTAGAACTGGTAAAGCCGGAATTGATGGGGATGTCTCGCGTTTTGAGGACAGAGCGAAACTTTATATAAGTCTTTTTTAAGCAAAAGCCACGGGTCAAAAGGAGGTGATATTATATAAAATAACAGTGGAAAAAATGATGATTTTGTATTACAATATTTAACTGAGGGAAGCCACGGAGAAAGGTATTTAACATGGAGGATAACAGAGTGTTCGAGCGTATAAACGCGCGATTTCCCTTGAGGTTTCTTGACCCGGTAAGCGGAAGAGAAGGGGATGCACAGACAGTTGACATCAGCGCCAATGGATTAGGGCTGGTTACGCATGAAAGCTTGGATCTGCATACTCCCCTGGAGATGTGGATGCGTATACCTGATCAGCATGAACCGCTCTATACGAGGGGAGAGATAGTCTGGTCTAGTCCGTTAGGAGATCCTAGGCAGAAGCGTCTTGGCGTGCGTCTTGAGAAAGCAGAGTTGATGGGTCTGGCGCGCGTATTGTGGCTTAAGAAAAAGAACTAAGTGCTTTTCACCGGATTTTTTTGCTTGACCATTATATAAAGCTGTGCTAAAGATAAGAGCTATTTGAGGGGTGCTGCATTTGTCTTTGCCTTATTTTAAAGGCTGAAGGCAAAGATTTCTTTATGCCCACCAAAATATAGAAATACCGCGTAAATTTATGAACCGCTGATTACGCATTACTGCAAGGAGGTAGGATGTCGGTTATAGCTACGCAACTTCGGAGAAAAAAAGAAAGTGCCTGGCAGATTTTGAGACCCCTGGCAATACCAGCTGTCTTTTTATTCTTTATTTTTTCTTTAGCAGGGTGTTCCTCTGGCAAGAAGGCGGGGCCAGCTACAGTGGTTACGGTCTGGCATTGGATGACGGATAGGGAGCCGGCCTTCCAGGAACTGGCCAAAAAATACGAGGGCTTAACCGGGGTAAGGGTAGACTTCGAACTCTATGCGCCCTCTGACGCCTACTCGCAGAAGGTGCGTGCCGCAGCGCAAGGAGTTAACTTGCCGGATGTTTTCGGGATACTGGGAGAAAAAAGGGATTTCGCCTCTTTTGTAAAGGCAGGGCACATCTTGAATCTTACGCCCTACATGGAAGAAGACGAGGCCAGCTGGAAGAAGAGCTTTTTTGCCAAGGCCCTGGCAGTAAATGAATTCAACGAAGGCAACAGCTACTCTGTGAAGCCGGGTATTTATGGCGTGCCTATAGATATCATGACCATAGAGATGCTTTACAATAAGGATTTATTTAAACAATTAGGCCTTAATCCCAATGATCCTCCCCGGACCTTTGCCGAATTCCTGGAGATAGGCAGGAAAATCAAGGCTGCTAATTTGCAAGGCCTGGTTTCCGGATGGGGAGAGGTCTGGATGATAGACTGCCTGGCTAATAATTACGCCTTTAATATCATGGGTAAAGATAAGGTGTTAAAGACCATCAAGGGCGAGGTTCCTTATACCGATCCGGACTGGATCCAGGTACTGACGCTTTTTAAGGATATGCAGGAGGCCGGAGTCTTCTCCAGCGGCCTGGTAACCATGATTAATAAGAATGCCGAGCAGCTCTTTGCCAATGACAAGGCGGTTTTTGCCTTTAACGGCTCCTGGTGTGTTAATGTATATAAAGGAATGAACCCCAGGTTAAGCTACGCGGCCATGCTCCCTCCAAAGGCATCGGATAAATATCCGATGAGCATATGGGGCGGCGCAGGCTCCTCTTTCATGATAAACGGACGCTCCAAAAATAAAGAAGCAGCAGTCGAGTTCTTGAAATGGTTGACTGCCCGGGACCAGCAGGTGTACCTTTCAGAAGCCACTATGAACCTGCCCGCTAACAAGGAGTGTTTAAATAAGATTCCGGAGATCCTGGATGAGTTTGCCGACGATATGGAGTTATCTACCCACCCCAGTACCTGGGGCATCTCGGAATCGCCACAGGTCATAGAGGCGTTAGACAAGGGGATACAGTCTATTATTATAGGAGAAAAAACTCCGCAGCAGATAGCACAAGAGGTAGCGCAGGTAAAGGCTCGCGAGTTAGCTAAACAAAGATAAACCTCAAAAGCATGAGATTAAAATCCACCCTGGAAAACTATATTTTTGTCCTTCCGGCAACGTTCATCTTCCTCATTTTTTACCTTATTCCTTTTATCTGGGTTTTTCAGTTAGGCATGTATGAATGGGATGGGATACTGCCTACAAAGGTCTTCGTGGGGCTGGGCAATTTCAAAGAGATATTACTGCAGGATAGGATCTGGTGGCAGTCTATGCTGCAGGCAGGCTACATCACTTTTATCGCGTTGACTTTTCAGAATGCCATAGCTTTTTTATTAGCCTGGGCCTGCGACAGGGAGATGAGATTGAAGAATTTTTACCGGGTTATATTCTTTATCCCGCCGGTCTTATCCGAAGTTGTAGTCGGCCTGGTCTGGCAATGGATCCTTGACGGCCATTACGGGCTGTTGAACGGCTGGCTGGTAAAACTAGGATTTCCTTGCCTGGTGAAAAACTGGCTTTCTGACCCGACCACTGCCCTTACTACCGTGGCTATCGTGCATTCCTGGAAGGGGTTTGGCTGGGGGTTCCTGATTTTCCTGGCAGGGCTACAGACTATCCCGCGTGAGCTTTATGAGGCGGCGCGCGTAGACGGCGCAAATGCCTGGTCGTGTTTTAAGAAAGTGACCATACCGCTGATGATCCCGGTGGCAGTGATGGTGGCCATGCTTACCGTGTTGGGCACTATGCAGGCGTTTGTCCTGATTATCGCTATGACCGGAGGCGGGCCGGCATATCATACGCAGGTGCCGGTCTTAAGGATTCTTGCTTCTATGCGCGGCTCTTCGCGTTTCGGTTATGCCTGTGCGCAGGGTATCAGCTTCGGAGTGATTCTGGTGGTGATCTCCTTTATACAGTACCGTTTTTCTAAACACTCAAGGCAGGCCTAGCATGAAAACCACCGCATATTATAAAACCAAGAGAATAACCATCAACGTATTCATTCATCTCTTTCTGATTATTGTGGCGGTAACCTGCCTCTTTCCACTTTTATGGATGGTTGCCTCCAGCCTTAAGACCCAGGAGATGATTTTTAAAGACATGTCGCTGTTACCCAAGGAATTCCACTTTGAGAATTACTACCTGGCCTGGAAAGAGGGCGGTTTTGGCAGGTATTTTATAAACAGCCTCTTTTATACCGTTTCTGTGGTGCTGGGTATAATCGTTATTTCATCCCTGGCTGCCTACGCCTTTTCCCGTTTTCGCTTCCCCGGGAAAAACCTGCTCTTTTTTATGTTTATGGCAGCGATGATGATACCTGTCCCGGGGAGTTTCGTGCCCCTGTATGTCTTATTGACTAAGCTGCACCTGAGAAATACCGCCCTGGGTTATATCCTGTGCATGATAAACGTAGGTTTGTCCACCAGCATATTCCTCCTGAAGACTTTCTTTGACAAGATGCCCAAGGAACTGGAAGACGCTGCCAGGATAGACGGGTGTTCGAAGCTCGGTATCTGGTGGAACGTAGCGCTTCCATTGTCCAAGCCGGTCTTGGCGGTGGTGGTTGTCTTTAATGCGCTTAATGTCTGGAATGAGTATGTCCTGGCCCTGATTATTTTCGACAGCAAACCGCTTATGCCGCTACAGGTAGCGCTTATGACTTTCCAGGGAGAATTCATTACGCGTTACCCCCTGCTCATGGCAGGCCTGACCATTACTGCCTTACCTATAATAATAGTCTATCTTCTGATGCAGAAATATATCGTTAAGGGCGTTACTGCCGGAGCAGTCGTAGGATGATGCTTATGAAACCCCAAATCCTTTTAGTATTCTTATTTTTCTTCGGGATATCCGCGGCGTATGCCCAGGGCCAGCTTTCCTCCTCAGAGTTGATTAATAAGGCCTGGGATGCGCACGGTAAGAAAGATATAGAGGCAACCTTTCGTTATACCGAAGATTGCATTAAATTATACAAAGACGAAGCAGACAGGCTCCAGGCTTCCCTGAAGTCTCTGCCTAAGAATAAAGACGAGATTCAGCAGGTCCAGGCCTTAAACGATGTAGCCACTGCGTATTTTATCCAGGCAGAAAGCCTGATGCGCCAGAATAAATTTGAAGAATCCAAGAAAATATTCCAGCTCATTATCGATAAGTATCCCTATGCCCAGGCCTGGGACCAGTTCGGCTGGTATTGGCTTATAGCCGAGGCATCCAAAAAGAGCATTAAAAAGATGGAGACCGGCTCTATCGAACTGGAAGAGGAAAAAAGCAAGGCTGCCATCCCCCAGACTCAGATTAATTTATATGACCCCGGTAAAGAAGACTTCGTGGATTACGCAAAATACGGGGAGTTTAAGAATATAGGGACTAAGGATTATCAGTATGTGGTCAGGGACCAGCCGGGATTAAGCCAGGCTGTCGGAGAAGGGATATATCCTAATACCTCTTCCCTTAAGAATGACCCGGCATATAAAAAGGCACTAAAGGAAAAAAGGTTCGGATTCAATCAACCGGATGAAGAGTGGAGTTTTGTGCATTCTCCTGACCTGGAGGCTGCCTTTTTTAAATGGGCTACTGCCCCTCAGCCGCAAGGGGTTAAGCTGTTCTACGAAGGCCTGCTTTTAGAAAAGTCAGGGCTGATCAAACATGCCCTTAAATGCTATTATGCCATAGCGGTGCATTTCCCGGCTAGTTACGGCATCACTTATTTTAAAACACCCTGGTATGTGGGCCAGGCGGCGATCTCTAAGATAAATTTCATTCTGCGCAGGCATCCCGAGTTGGGGTATAAGCTTCTTGATGCCGACATACGTATTGTAAACGGTTTTGATAACGACGTCTCAAATGACATCGTGATTACCAACCCCGGAAGGTTTGTTAAGATAGATTCTGCTCCCGCGGGGAAAACAAAACTTAAAAACCCGGGGGGAGAGTCCTTAAAGATAAAACAACGCAGGGGCCAGGGCCGGGTGCGGCTGGTGCAGTATGAAAGCGGCGATTGGCAGTTGTTGGTAAATGATTCACCCTATACGATACACGGCATTACCTATTCGCCTACAAAGGTGGGTCAGTCTCCCCATGAAGGGACCCTGGGGAATTGGATGGAGGAGGATTTTAATACCAACGGCCGCATAGACGGTCCTTATGATGCCTTTGTGGATAAGGACCAAAATAACCTGCAGGATAAAGACGAGCCTGCTGTGGGTGATTTTAAATTGATGCAGGAGATGGGCGTAAATACCATCAGACTTTATCATCAGCCTAAAGAGATAAATAAAGAGCTCCTGCGCGACCTCTATAATAGTTATGGTATCAGGGTTATAATGGGAGATTATCTGGGGGTCTATGCCTTAGGTTCGGGAGCCTCCTGGAATCCGGGCACAGACTATACCGACGAAGGGCAGAGGAAGTCGATGCTGGAATCAGTGACCAAGATGGTCATGGAGTTCAAGGATGAACCGTATGTATTATTCTGGCTCCTGGGAAACGAGAATATTTACGGGGTTGCCTGTAACGCCAAGGCCCAGCCTGAGGCCTTTTTTAAGTTTGTTAACGAAGCGGCAATCCTGATTAAGGCGCTTGACCCCGGACATCCGGTAGCGATATGCAGCGGAGACGTGTTGTTCCTGGATAAATTCGCTAAAAATGCTTCGGAAGTAGATATCTTCGGCGCTAATGCCTATCGCGGCGATTACGGTTTCGGCTTTCTCTGGCGTCAGGTAAAGACAGAGGCAGACAGGCCGGCCTTTATTACCGAGTTTGGCTGCTCTGCTTATTCCGAAGGAAAGACGCAGGAAGAGGGCGAATATTTGCAGGCCGAGTATCACCGCGGCTGCTGGGAGGATATTGAGAGCAATATGGCTTTTGGAGAGGGCTCAGGGAATGCCCTGGGCGGGATAGTCTTTGAATGGCTGGATGAGTGGTGGAAGGGCTATGAGCCGTCAATACACGATAAGAAGGGGCTTTGGATCGGCCCTTTCCCCGACGGCACTATGCATGAAGAGTGGCTGGGCATATGCGGGCAGGGTAATGGAGCTCTAAGCCCATTTTTAAGGCACCTGCGCCGGGCCTATTTTATGTATCAAGAAAAGTGGAGATAGATGTAACAAAACCAGGGAAATAGCAAAAAGGAGGGTTGGTAATGAAAAAGTTATTTTTAGTTTTACTCGCACTGGTTTTACTGGTGCCGTTAGCTGTCTATGCGCAAGAGACAGCGGCGCCCGCAGCAGGTAATAAGAGCTTTGTCGTTTATACGGATAAGCGCGCTCCGGAAAATCACTTTATCCCTTCAGGCTGGATGGGCGATGTCGGAGATATCAAACTGAATGATCAGGCAATGGATAGTCCCCATTCCGGCACAACCTGTATTCAGTTCAGTTATAACGCGAAGAAAACGCAAGGGCAGGGTTGGGCAGGCGTTTATTGGCAGAACCCCGCGAATAACTGGGGTACTAAAAAAGGCGGGTTTGACCTTACCGGGATGACCAAGCTGACCTTTTGGGCAAGGGGTGCCAAGGGCGGGGAGGTGATCCAGAAGTTTAGCGTCGGAGGCATTAAGGGCACCTATCCTGATACTGCGGTTATAGAGCTGGGTCCGGTTGAGCTTACTGATGCCTGGAAGGAATATACTATTAATCTGGCAGGCAAGGACCTTTCCTATATCAGCGGCGGTTTTTGCTGGGTGGCTACTGCCGATTCTAACTCTGAAGGCGCGACCTTCTATCTGGATGATATCAAGTTTGAGGCAGATCCCAAGATGAAACCTGAGGCAAAGCAGCCGCAGAAGATGCCTTTTTATGTTTATGCCGATAAGGGTTCGATTGGCAATCATTTTATTGCCTCCGGATGGATGGGCGATTACGGCGATATGAAATTCGACGGCGCCTGCTCCGAGAATCCTTATTTAGGGGATACCTGTATCAAGATTACCTATACTGCCAAGGGTGCGCAGGGCGCACGCTGGTCAGGGATATACTGGCAGAATCCCGCTAACAATTGGGCAAATGTTGATGCCGGTTTTGACCTTTCTAAAGCTACCAAACTGACCTTTTGGGCCAGGGGCGCTAACGGCGGAGAACGCATCGAAGAGTTCAAGATGGGCGGTATAATGGGTGAATTTTCTGACTCTGATAGTTCAGGCATAGGTCCGGTCATCCTTACCAAGGAATGGACACAATATACCATTGACCTTGCCGGTAAAGACCTCTCTTATATTATCGGAGGTTTCTGCTGGGCGACCAATGCAGACGTAAATCCCGAGGGCGCAATCTTCTACCTCGATGAAATTAAATACGAATAATAAAAATCATTTAATGGGCACCCGCTCTCCAGGCCGCATATTCAGCTTGCTGGCCTGGTTTGCCGGTGCCCTGTTTTTTTCCCTGCTTTTATTATACTCTGCCAGCCTGATTACGAAAAATAAATCAAGGGTCTACATACAGAAACTTAAAAACGGGCATTATCGGCTGATGGTAGAGCGCCGGCCTTACATCGTGAAAGGGGTCTGTTATAACCCTATCCCGATAGGCCAAAACCACGAATATGACTGGTGGTCTGATCCTCATAAGCCCTGGCTGGTAGACGGCGCGCTGATGCAGAAGATGGGGGTTAATACAATCAGGCTTTATCAGTCGCATGAAAACGCAGAAGAGGTCAGGGTTGTTATCCGCGATCTCTACCAGCGCTACGGTATCCGTACAATCCTGGGGCATTGGTTAGGTTACTGGGAATACCCCTGTCCTTTGTATGCGGATAAATCTTTCCAGGAGAGGATAAAGAAAGAATTCCTGGATATGGTTACACTTTATAAAGATGAGCCGGGGGTGCTCCTGTGGGTGTTAGGCAACGAAAACAATTACTCCTGTATCGGCCAGATTAACCCCTGGTCCTCTGCGGAGATAGAAAAAGAGCCTAATCCCGCAAAGCAGAGAGTTATGCGTAGCACGATATACTATTCTTTTGTTAATGATATCTCTCGAGAGGTGCATAAAATAGACAAAGATCACCCCGTGGCCCTGGGTAACGGAGAGCTTATAGGCCTGGATATCGCAAGCAAGGCCTGTCCCGATGTTGATCTGATTGCCTGCATAATCTATCGCGGAAAAACCTTCGGCAACCTTTTTAAATCCCTTAAGGCTACATTTGATAAGCCTGTATTAATCAGCGAATTTGGCGCAGACAGTTTCGATGCCTATCTGCATAAAGAAGATCAGAATATGCAGGCTTTTTTTCTGGAGTCGCAGTGGCGCCAGATTTACGAGAATCTAGCCAATAACAAGAAAGGCGCAGGCAATTGCCTGGGCGGCGCTATGTTCGAATGGACTGACGAGTGGTGGAAATACAATGAGTCGGACCCGGCAAGCTGGAAGGTGCATGATAAAGAATCGAACTGGTCTAACGGCAGTTACTATTTTGATATTAAGGCCAAGGACAATAAGAACATGAATGAGGAGTGGTTTGGCATCGTAGCCCTCTCTGAAGAATTAGAGAATGGGCTGAATAAACGCATTCCGCGCAAGGCATTTTATGTGGTCAGGGAATTCTGGAAGAACCCTCTGGCTAAAGCGCAAAGCGCAAGCCAGGCTGGGCGTGCGGCCGGCATAAAGAATAAGAGCGTAAAATGAAGAAAACAATACTAAAGGTTCTTCTAACCGCGGTTTTATTATTATCTTCTGCTGCTTCCGGTTTCTCTGCCCAGCAGGAGAATGAATTAGTATCCTTGACCAAGCAGATCATAGAATCAAGGATTGACGCGGATATTTATTCCGGGTTTGCCAAACTGCAGGAGATTTATTTTAAAGACCACCGTTATACGGATTTCGTAGAATTCCTGGGTTCATTGCGCAAACAAAAAAAAGAGCTATCCCCCTTTACGGACTATTATATTGCCTACAGCCGCTACCAGCAGCTTAAGTATCTGGAGCAGGAGCAGAACTGGGATGAATATTTTAGCCAGGGGAACGCCTATAGAGACGAAATAAGTTCTAGCCTGGAGGCTGCAATCGCTTCAAGTAATCAGGCAGGGAAGCTGCGTCTTTATGCGGGGCTATTGCTGTGGAAGTTTCACCAGGATCAGCAGGATGTGTTTGCCCAGGAGGCGCTCTCCAGCCTTATGGAGGCTATAGCGGAATATCAGAAAGACGCCCTGGACTCCAAGCCCTTGAAGGATATTGCGGATGAGTTTCTGGCGTATGGAGAAAAAGGCAAGGCCAAAGAGTTATACAAGGCCTACGTGAATAAATTAGTCTCTTCTGGGGGAGTAAAAGATGAAGAACTAAAAGATATTGCCCTGGGTTTTTATGGAGAGAAGAACCTGGAGTTGGCGCAGCTGGTCTATGATATTTACATCGATAAGGCGGTCAGCGCTTATCCTAAGGATAAGTCGCTGCCTATATTAATAGCGATTGCCAGGGATTTCTCTTATAAAGATGAGGGCCCGCTAGATCCTTCATACGCGGAGAAGATCTTCCAGAAGGTAGAAGAGATGGGCGGGATGGAGGCATTTAATGAGGAACTAATCCATTTGCGCGCCTTTAACTTAGAAAAAAGCAAGGAGTACGAAAAAGCCAAGAAACTATACCAGTATCTGGCCGAGCATTATATCAACGGCATATATTCCGATGAAGCGGAGTTTAAAACAGGAATTATCTATACCTATATATTACGGGATATAGCAACCGGCAGGATTTACTTCACGAAACTATCCCGGAAAGTAATCCCCAGCCCCCAGTCTATCTCAAGCCTTTACCAGCTGGGCCTGCTTGCGCAATGGGAGAATCTCACCGTAAAGGCCAAGGAGTATTATGATGCGCTGCTTGCCGCTGCCGGAGATAATTTTGCGGAGACTGTAACCCTGGCCAAAGAAAGATTGAAAGAGTTAACAGAGGCCAGGCAGATAGAGTATAATTTACGCACTTTCCTGGATGTTTCTTTGAAGCCGGAGAATGCCTTCTTTGATGCTACCAGGCTTAACTTAGTGGCATATCCCTGTAAAACCAAGATAGAACATGCGGTTGATATTAAAACTGTAGCCCCAAGCTTGGAGACCGGATGTATGGATGCAGAGGTGCAGTATTTTTGGTCAGGGGATCTGGGAAAGGCGCAGCCTTCCCCGGGGCAATCAGGGTTTAATACCACCTATATCCACAGCGGTACCAAAGAGATATACCTGGTAGTCATTTCTCCTTCGGGTATAATCGATAGGGATATTTATATGGCGGACGTAGATTAAGCCTACCGCGTCCTATTCCTAAAAAATCCGTTAACTACTTGTCCAAAGAGAAAATAGATCCTGTGTCGCCATAAACAGTTACAATAAATGGCTCCTTTAGGATCAAGTAAAATCGCCTTCGGTGATTTTACTTGACTTAGGCTAGCTTTGGTAGTATAAATAAAAAAAATAGTTACTTAACAAATTAAAAATCTGTTAAAGAAGGCCTCCGGGTAATTATATGCGTAACATAGACCTGCAGAAAGAGAAGCTTAGCGAAAAAGAGAGGCGCAGCATCGAGATCCTGGAGATCTTGCGGCGCCGCGGCCCTATCAGCCGGCCGGATATCTCTAAGGAGATGGGTATTAATGTGGTGACTATCTCCAACTATCTGGATGATTTCATAAAAAGCAATTTGGTTAACGAAAAAGAATTGGATATCTCTGAAGGCGGCAGGAGGCCGGCATTGCTTGACCTGAATCCGCAGGGAGGCTATATCATAGGCGTGGGGCTGAACCTCGTGAGCATGGTCGGACTCCTGGTGGATATCAAAGGCAACATCATTGCCAAGACTCAGATTGCCCGCCCCAGGGCCTCGGTAAAGGAGCTCGCCGAGTGCCTCCTGGATATTATACGCCAGATAATAAAACGTTCTAAGGAATATACCAACGATATCCGCGGGGTGGGCATAGGCATGGCCGGCCTGATCAATAAAAAAAACTGGTCAGTGCATTGGCCTCAGAAGACAGACCATAATTATACCTATGCCTCGGTAGACCTGCCCCTCGGAGAATTGGTGGAGAAGGAGTTCAATTTACCGGCCCTGATTGAAAATGATGCCACCTGCGCCTGCTTCGGAGAGCACTGGCTGGATCTGAACCGCGAGCTTCGTAACGTGATCTATATGTTTTCTGGCGTAGGCTGTGGTATAATGATTAACGGTGAAGTCTATACCGGCACCCATGGTTATGCCGGAGAGGTCTCTATACATAATTACAAAGAGGAGGACCTTTTTAACTGCGCGTTGGGGGGCGGTTGTTTCCTGAAACGCTGGGAGATAGACCTGGGGATAGTTGCGGATGTGGAGTCGATGCTCGGGCGTGACAGTTCAGGGGCTGAGAAATTTTTTAAGTTGACCTCTACCGACAAGAATAGCATTGACTTAAAAAGCATATTTCTGGCTGCCAGGGAAAAAGAACAGATTTCAAGCCTGGCGCTGAATAAGGCAGCAAAGAAGCTGGGGATTAAGATCGCGTATCTGGTCAATCTGCTTAATCCGGAAGTAGTGGTGATAGGAGGCGGGCTGGAGGAAGCAGGAGAAGACTTTCTAAACGTTGTTAATCTTACCGTCAGGGAATGGGCCTTCAGAGAGGCAACCGAAGATTTAAAGATCATGTATTCTCAGTTAAGGGAGAACGCAGTAGCCTTAGGTGCTGCAAGCCTGGTTACGCGTAAGATATTCGCCGGCTTATTATAGAGGAGTTCGGTGGACGATAAAACCAAGCTTATTATAATCATCGCCCTGGCAGCTGTTTTGTTACTCAGCCTTTTTTTAAATCTTAAGATTTACGGTGCCAAGAAGGCAGTAGAGCAAGAATTGGGTTACGCCAGGGCCGAGAATGAATCCCTATCTAAGAAACTTCAAGAGAGCCGCCAGGAAAATAAACAACTTCAGGAAAAGATCGATACGCTAACCAGCGATCTGCATAAAATCTCCCAGGAAAAAGAGGAACTGGATAAACGCAGGCAGGAGATTCAGAAACTGTACGACTCTCTTCTTGAAGAGAAGGAAAAGCTGGAGCAGAAGCTCAAAGGCCAGGCTGGGTTTGTCATGACCCAGCCGTCTTCGGCAGAAAACAGCTATTGGGCCGAGATAGTCAAGGAAAAGGCAAGGCTGGAGCTGCAGTTAAAGGCCTTAAAGACCAGCAATGAACAGCTCAAGAGCGAGAAGGGGGCCCTAGAGGTTACCTTGAGCAACCTGATGCGCGAAAAACAGGACCTGCAGGAGCAGTTCCAGTATCATCAGAAGATGCTCGATACCATGGCTTCGGAATTTATCTGGGAGAAGAACGCCAGGTTCCAGATGCAGGATAAACTGACGCCCATAAAGAATGAGAACGCGTTTCTGAGAAAGCAGCTGAGCATAGTGAGCAACAATAAAGCAAAATTAGACAAGAAGTTAGAGCAGCTCACTACGGAGAAAAACCTCCTGGAGCGCAGACTGACCGAAATAGAGATATTCTTAAAGGACAAGCTTTCAGGGATGGGGGACGTGAGGCAGCAGGCGGCGCAATTACTTAGTCAACCCGCGCAAGAGTCCCTGCAGAATAAGAAAGAATCGGTGGAATTGCCTGCGATAGTAGTGCGTTCTCAGCCGGAGTCTGCGTATAATTCAGGCGGTTCCTTCCTTTTTGGAAATATACTGAGCGTAAATGAAAATAATAATTTTGTAGTTATAGATTTGGGCGAGGATTCAGGGATCAGGCCGGGGCAGAAATTACAGGTATACAGGGCGGATGAGGTAATAGGCGAACTGGAAGTCACGCAGGTACGCAAGAATATTGCCGCCTGCGATATAAAGAAACAAGCCCTTTCTATACATGTGGGCGATAAGGTTAACTAATAATGCGCAAGAAAAACGAGCATTCTGACACGATTTCCATCAATGATGTTGCGCGTCTGGCAGGCGTATCCATTACCACAGTTTCGCGCGTCATCAACAAGAGTCCTACGGTAAAGGGAAGAAACCGTGCTAGGGTCCTGGAGGCGATAAAGCAGCTTAAGTTTGAACCTTCGGTGCTTGCACAGAGGCTAGCCACCGGAAAGAGTAACGTAGTGGCCCTGCTTATCCCGCGCTATGAAGGCATCTTCTATTCTTTTTATGCCCTTGAGTTGATACGCGGTATCGGTACGCTCTGTGAAGCGCTGAAATTGGACCTGTTACTTCATCTTACCGAGGCCCACGTCTCCCTTAATTTAAAAGGAGTAGGCGGGATAGTCTTTGCCGATATTATAGGTAATAAGCTGCAGCTGGAGGAAGCGCTCGCCCAAGGGATACCCTCCATCGTGATTAATAATTATGTAGAGTATTTAGAGGTAAGCAGTATCTCCGTGGATAACGCAGGGGGCGCAGAGAGCGCTGTAGATTATTTGTATAGCCTCGGCCATAGAAAAATAGCGCATATCACCGGAGACCTGGTTACCCAGGCTTCTCTTCAGCGCCTTGAGGGATATAAGCGGGCACTGCAAAAGAATAAGCTTGAGCTTAAAGAAGATTATGTATTCAAAACAGATTATTCGCGCGGACAGGCGCGGCAGGTAGCAGAGAAGCTTATACAGATGTCTGATCCCGCTACCGCGGTATTTGTAGCCTCTGATTCCATGGCCCTTGAAGTTATGGCAGTGGCAAGGGAGCTGGGTAAAGATATACCACGTGATTTATCTATAGTGGGTTTTGACGATAACCCCTCCGGGCTTTACGGCCCGGTAGCGCTGACTACGGTGAGGCAGCCCCTGGTGAAGATGGCGCAGGAGAGCGTGAAAGAACTGAATTTATTAATGCATGCCGATAAGAAGCTCGCCCCAAAAAGGACGGTTCTGCCAACAGAGCTGGTGATCAGAGAGTCCTGCCGCAGCCTCTAGCTCTTAATACAATTTATTGTGTCCCGTTTTACAAACTACACCATATATAGTATTTTTTTGTTGACAAACCCCTTATAAGGGTTTATAATTTTTGAGCATCCAACAGGTTAACCTTTATAGCTTACGGAGAAAAAAATGTCACTGAATTTATCGGAAAATGCGCTCAAGGTATTACAGAGAAGGTATCTTAAAAAAGACGAGTCAGGTCATGTTATTGAAACTCCGGAAGAGATGTTTGAACGCGTGGCCTCTGCGATTGCCGAGGCAGACAGGCTTTACGGCAGAAGCGAAAAAGAGATTAACGAACTTAAGGATGCTTTTTATCGCGTGATGACTAATCTGGAATTTGTTCCTAACTCCCCGTGTCTGATGAATGCGGGCAGGGAGTTAGGCCAGTTGAGCGCGTGTTTTACCCTGCCTATAGATGATTCCATGGAGTCTATCTTTGAGACCCTTAAGGCCACCGCGATGATTCATAAGAGCGGCGGCGGTACAGGTTTTTCTTTTTCGCGCCTGCGCCCCAAGAATTCGGTAGTCAAGACTACGGGAGGTATTGCCTCAGGCCCGGTTTCTTTTATGAAGGTCTACGACGCTGCGACCGAGGCGGTGAAACAGGGAGGTACTAGAAGGGGCGCGAACATGGGGATCTTGCGCGTGGACCATTCTGATATTATGGAATTTATTACCTGCAAGGAAGATAATAAAGAAATCAATAATTTCAATATCTCCGTAGCCATTACCGATGATTTTATGCAAAAACTAAAAAATGGCCAAGATTACGATTTACTCGATCCTCATGCGCACGAAACCGTGACGCGCGTTAACACCAAGGATGTATTTGACCTGATCGTGAGGCAGGCGCATAAGAACGGAGAACCTGGGATCATTTTTATAGACCGTATTAATCAGTATAATCCTACCCCTGGACTTGGGCAAATCGAGAGTACTAATCCATGCGGCGAACAGCCGATCCTGCCTTACGAAAGCTGCGACCTGGGTTCCGTAAATCTGGCCAGGTGTTATAAGAAGATGGGCGGGTGGCGTTATGAAATTGACTGGGATAAGATAAAAGACGTGACTGCCTTAGCGGTATATTTTCTGGATAACCTTATCGACGTGAATAAATTCCCTCTTCCGGAAATCGAGCGCTCTACTAAGTTAACGCGCAAAATCGGCCTGGGCGTAATGGGCTGGGCAACGCTGCTTATACGCTTGGGGATACCATACAATTCCGAAGAGGCGGTTTCCCTGGGCGAGAAGATAATGGCTTTTATTCTTAACGAGGCGGTTAAGAAGTCAGAGGAGCTGGCTAGGTTAAAAGGCGTATTCCCGGCTTTCGGGGGCAGCATTTACGATAAATACGACGGGACCGGAGTGCGCCTGCGTAACGCTACCTTGACTACCATTGCCCCTACCGGGACCATAAGTATTATTGCCGGGCCCTGCTCCTCGGGGATAGAGCCTTTGTTTGCCATATCTTACTACCGTAAGGTAATGGATAACGATAAGCTGGTGGAGGTGGATCCTTTGTTCGAAGAGATCGCCCGCGAGCGCGGTTTCTATGGCCAGGAGCTGATGGAAAAGATCGCCCAGAAGGGTTCTATACATGATTTCAAAGAGATCCCGGAGGATATCAAAAAGGTGTTCGTTACTGCCCATGATATCTCGCCCGAATGGCACGTGCGCATGCAGGCGGCTTTCCAGAAATTTGTGCATAACGCGGTTTCTAAGACCATTAATTTTGCGCATGAGGCAGGCATCGAAGATATTAAAAAGGCCTATCTTATGGCCTATGACCTGGACTGTAAAGGGATTACCGTATATCGCGATAGGTCCCGTGAAGAGCAGGTTTTGAATATCGCCCGCAAGGAAGAAAAAACCAATGTCCAAATACTGGACCCCGGGGTGATTGCCCCGCGTCCAAGGCCGGAGGTGATCAGCGGGACGACTACTAAGGTAGCTACCGGCTGCGGCAATCTCTACGTGACCATAAATACGGATGAAGAAGGCAGGCCTTTTGAACTTTTTACCCAGATGGGTAAGGCCGGCGGTTGCGCTGCGTCGCAGCTGGAGGCAATAGGCCGCCTGGTTTCCCTGGCTTTCCGCTCTGACATAGAAGTAAAGTCTATTATCGAGCAGCTGCGTAATATCCGTTGTCCTTCGCCTTCCTGGGAGAAAGGGCAGCGTATCTTCTCCTGCGCAGATGCTATTGCCCGGGTCATTGAAAAGAGGCTGGTGAGCGAACAGGTAGTAGCTGTTGCTGTCGAGAATATAGAGGTAGCGATGAAGCATTCTCATAGCGATACGCCAGCCGGTTCTGACTTGGTCCTTCACGGAGATATAGTAGGAGTCTGCCCTGATTGCGGCGGCACGCTGCGTCACGAAGAGGGTTGCGTTAAATGCCAGGGTTGTGGTTTTTCCAAGTGCTAATCCATGAAAAAAATAATTTACATTGTCCTCGACGGGCTCGGCGACCTGCCCATTAAGGAATTAAATAACAAGACCCCTCTGGAGGCAGCAGTCACTGTGCATATGGACAGTCTGGCTCAAAAGGGAAAGACCGGGCTGGTCTATCCCGTAGGAAGGGGGATTGCCCCGGAATCAGACATTGCCGTAATCAGCCTCCTGGGTTATGACGCGCATAAATATTATACGGGCAGAGGCCCTCTGGAGGCTTTTGCCGAAGGTCTTAGTATTAAGGAAGGAAACCTGGCCTTACGCGTTAACTTTGCCACCGTTGCTGAAGACGGCTCAACCATTAAAGACCGCAGGGTAGGCAGAAACCTGACTACTGAAGAGGCGACCTCTTTAGCTAGAGAGATAAACTCGAAAGTTTCTCTCTCTAGCGCCACTTTCGAGTTCAAGAATACCATCGGCCACAGGGGAGTCCTGGTTATCAGGGGGATGCGCTCTAAGCTATCAGGCTGGGTGACTAATACAGATCCGGCCTATGACCGGGAAGGGGTTTTTGGCGTAGCCAAAGAGAAATTCCAGAATCTGGTAGCCCTTTCGGCCCCTATGCCTGGTTATGAGAATTCTTCTCTTGCGGTTGAGTCGGCAGCTCTCTTGAATGAGTTTACCGAGAAATCGCATAAAATACTCGACGAATCATTGTTAAATAAGAAAAGAATCTCTGAAGGCAAACTTGCGGCAAACGTGATACTCTCGCGCGATGCCGGAGACCGCCTGCCGGAGTTTCCCGGCATAGAGACTCTCCATAATATAAAATTCGGATCTTTCGTGCAGATGCCTGTTGAAAAAGGTATCGCCCTCCTGACGGGGATGGATATAATTGATATACCAGATTCCACCGGGCATCTGGATGTGGATTATCCGATTTGGGCTAAGATTGCCCTGGATTCCATAAAGAAATACGGCGGTATCTACGTGCATATAAAAGGTCCGGACGAACCGGCCCACGACGGAGACTATATGCACAAGAAAGAGATTATTGAGGCCATTGATAAGTTCTTCTTCGCCAATCTCCTGGCCACCCTGGATATAGATGATACCATAATTGCAGTAACCGCAGATCATTCTACTGTCTGTGCCATCAAGGCCCATTCCGCTGATCCGGTCCCGCTGCTTGTCTGCGGCGGCAATGTTAAAGCAGACGGATCGCTCAGTTTCTCGGAAAAGGCGGCTAAGTTCGGCTCAATAGGTGAGCTCCTCGGCCGCGAGATTATGCCTTTCCTTGTAAAATCCGCGCAATCGTAGTATAATAAAATTAATCCCCAAATTCCAACACTACCAATGGATAGATATGACGTTATCGTAGTCGGTGCCGGGCATGCCGGTATCGAGGCTGCCTTAGCCGCAAGCCGGATGAGTTGTCGTACGCTCATGCTTACTTTTAATACCGGCTCAGTCGGCAGGATGAGCTGCAACCCGGCAATCGGAGGAGTGGGCAAGGGCCAGCTGGTTAAAGAGATAGACGCCCTGGGCGGTGCGATGGCCCGCGCAGCCGATGCCTGCGCCATACAATTCAGGATACTCAATTCCTCAAAAGGCCAGGCAGTGCAATCCTCCCGCGCCCAGATAGACATGGATATGTACAGCCAGTATATGAAAAAGCTGGTTGCTAAACAGGAGAATCTTTTTATAAAAGAGGCAGAAGTCAGGGGCCTCCTGGTTAAAGACGGTCTGGTTGAAGGAGTAGCTACTTCGCTCTCAGAGGAGTTTGTTTCTTCCTGCGTGATTTTATGCGCAGGGACTTTTCTGAATGGTTTAATCCATCTGGGGCTTAAGCACCATAGCGGGGGGCGTATTAACGAGCCGGCGAGCATCTGCCTGGATGAGAATCTGCGGGATTTAGGCTTTAACCTGATGAGGTTTAAGACCGGGACCTGCCCGCGCCTGGATAAAAGCTCCATAGACTACAATGGGCTTATCGTGCAAGAGGGAGATATTCCCCCTAAGGCCTTTTCTTTTGCTACCAGAAACCTGAAGCAAAAACAAGTCCCCTGCCACATCACTTATACTAATAAAGATACGCATAGAATTATACTGGATAATTTACACTATTCTCCGCTTTATACCGGCTTAATCAAGGCTACCGGCGTACGTTACTGTCCTTCCATAGAGGACAAGGTCGTGAAATTCGAAAGTAAGCCCAGACATCAGATTTTTCTTGAACCCCAGGGTTATAAGAGTAAAGAGGTTTATCCTAACGGGCTTTCTACGAGCCTCCCCGAAGAGGTACAGCTTAAGATTCTGCATTCTATACAAGGACTAGAGAAAGCTAAGATAATCCGTTTTGGTTACGGGATAGAACATACGGTAATAGAACCGACCCAACTTTATCCTACGCTGGAGACAAAGTTAATCAAGAACCTGTATACGGCAGGCCAGATTAACGGCACCACCGGTTATGAAGAAGCAGCAGCCCAGGGCTTAATCGCCGGGATTAACGCGGGCCTGCGCGTAAAAAACAAAGAACCCCTGGTGCTGGATCGCTCCACCAGCTATATGGGGGTCTTGATCGATGATTTGGTCACTAAAGGCACCAGTGAACCTTACCGGATGTTTACCTCCCGGGTTGAATACCGCCTGATTTTGCGTGAGGATAATGCAGACCTGCGGTTGGGTAAGATAGGCTACGAGCTGGGGCTGTTGAAGAATAAAGATTATCTCAGGGTCCAGCAGAAAGCAGCGGCTATTAAAAAAGGACTGGCTTTTCTGAAGAAAACAATCTTGAAACCAAACGCCAGGGTTAACGCTTCTCTGGCGCGTTTAAATACCTCTGCCTTAAGGAGATTGACCAGCCTTGAGGATATCTTAAAGAGGCCACAGGTCGGTATTCAGGACCTTGGCACCTTGGATCATATAAAGTCGAATATTCCTAAATTTGTTTCTTGGCAACTGGAGATTGAAGTAAAATACGCCGGATTTATCCAAAGGCAGATGGCTGAGGTGGCCAGGTTCAAGCATTTAGAGAATATCAGGCTGCCCCAGGAACTAGATTATGCGGTTGTTTACGGGCTCTCCAGGGAGATCAAGGAAAAATTAGGGCGATTCCGGCCGCTTAATTTAGGCCAGGCCTCGCGCATCTCCGGCATAACCCCGGCAGCAGTATCCATACTCATGGTATATTTAAGGAAGTTTAATGCAGAAAGATAAAAACTATTCTAATCTTAAAAAATTCTCTTTAAGTTTAGGGGTTGATTTATTCGGTGTTGCCGATATCGAAGATATAAAGAAAGATTTCTCACTCTCAGTAGGCACTCTGGAAAAGATAAGCAGCGCCGTTTGTCTGGGTTTGGGTCTTTCTCGGGGGATATTAGAGGATCTTAGGGAAGAGCCTACGCGCCTGTATTTTCACCATTACCGCGTTATTAATGCCTCGCTTGATCAGGCAGCGCAAAGAGTCTCCGCTTACATCCAGAAAAAAGGGTTCTTAGGTTTACCCATACCTGCCTCCCAGATTATAGACTGGCAGAATCAAAAGGCGCACCTCTCGCATAAAAAAATAGGGTATCTTGCCGGCATGGGTTGGATAGGCAAGAACAATCTTCTGGTAAATAAAAATTTAGGCAGTCAGTTTCGTCTCGTATCAATACTCACGGATATGCCGCTTAAGGCAGACCGCCAATTTAAAAAAGATTGCGGAGAATGCAGGGCCTGTGTTAAAATATGCCCTTCGGCAGCCATTAAAGAGAATGCTGTCGATTTCAATCACCAGGCCTGTTTCGAGAAATTAAAAGAGTTTCAGAAAAAGCGCTTAGTCGATCAGTATATCTGCGGGTTATGCGTGAAGGCCTGTAAGGGAAAATAAACATGAGTTTATTGTTGGTTGCATTAGTTTTACTAATGGCTGTAGGGGTGGGTTGGTCTATCGGCGCCAATGATGCTGCCAATTCTCTTGGCCCGGCTGTAGGCTCAAAGGTTTTAAACTTAGGTCAGGCGATAACTCTAATTGTTATCTTCGGTTTGCTGGGTGCTTCCTTACAAGGGTCTTACGTGACAAAGACCATCGGCAAGGGGATTGTCCCCATCAGCAGCCTGCCTAAAGATATTGCGCTTTATTTGGCTCTGGTAGCAACATTCTCTGCCTGTGTCTGGGTGGTATTGGCCACCTACTGGAAGATACCTATATCTACCAGCCATTCCATAGTAGGCGCGGTAGCTGGGGCGGGCCTGGCAATAGGCGCTCCGGTAAGGTGGAGTGTGCTTCTGGATATCTTTATCTGCTGGATCTTCACTCCCGTAGGCGCTGCTATACTAGGCTATATATTTTATCGCGTATTTAAAAATGTCTTTTACAGGATTATCCCGCGCAGGTATTTAAGGGTGAGCTTTGCTACGCTTATTATTTTGAGCGGCTGTTATGTGGCTTACTCATGGGGCGCTAATGATGTGGCTAATGCCACAGGTGTTATTGCCGGAGCAGGAGTGCTTGATGCGCGTACGAGCGTGATATTCGGAGGCCTGGCTATAGTCCTGGGTATCATGACCTGGGGTTACAAGGTTATTGAGACGATCGGCTCTGAGATTACCTCGCTTTTGCCGATTATGGCATTCTCGGCGCAATTAGCCAGCGCTATCAATGTGCATATATACACTGTTTTTGGCATACCGGTCTCTACCAGCCACTCTATAGTCGGCGCTATCTTTGGCGTGGGCCTGGTTCGGGGGGTACGCGTGGTAAATATGCGTATCATGAGAGAGATAATCGTCTGTTGGTTGGCTACGCCGTTTGTTACCGGAACGATTAGCTTTTTGCTTCTCAAGGGGATTGTGACTTTTATCAAAATATAGTAAGGAGGTAGCGATGAAAGAGGCCAGGAATATTTTAGGTTGGTTAGGGATGGCAGAAGAGCAGTCTATATTACAGGATGCCCAGAAGCATGTAGAGGAGACCTACAAGACAGTCAGCTATTTCTCCGATGCGGTTGGGGCCTTTGTCCGTGGAGATATAGCTGCCAAGAAAACAGCGATTGAAAACGTGAGGCAGAGCGAGCATCAGGCTGATATCCTGAGGTCTAAGATGGTTAATGAACTCTCCGAAGGGCTGCTTATGCCTCCGGACAGGGAGGACCTGATGCATTTTGCCAAGACCCTGGATAAGATTGCTGACTGGACCAATGGCGCAGGCAGGCTCCTGGGGTTTATTGAGCAGAAGCCGCCGGAGGATATTTCAAAGAACATAGTTAAGGCTACGGAGCTCATATTCAATTCGGTTTCTAAGCTCAGGGACAGCATAGGCGCAATCATCAAGAACGACCTGAAAAAAGCCCTCGCTGATTGCGAGGATGTTGACCGCATTGAGCACGAGGCAGATGACCAGAAAAAACTTCTCATTGAGGCGATTATCCACGCCAATCTTGAACCTACCAACCTGCTTTTATGCTATCAGCTCGCAGAATATCTGGAAGGGGTTACCGATAAAATAGAAGACGCTGCTGACCTGGTTAAGGTCCTGGCGATCAAGTCAAAATAGAGCACGGCATAAATGCCGTTGACCCTCCTTAAGTTAGATGCTATAATTCACTTTAATAATATGAAAAGAAAGATTGTGCGTTGGATCAGGCAACGGGTACGGGAAGCCGGGGCAGGAGGGATTGTCTTAGGCCTTAGCGGCGGAGTTGATTCCAGCGTAGTAGCTGCTTTGGCTAAAGAGGCAGTAGGTAAAAAAGGCCTCCTAGCCCTGATCTTGCCCATTCACAGCCAGGCGCAGGATTTAAGGGATGCCAGGCTTATTGCCAGGAGGCTGGGGATAGAAACAAAGCTTATTGATTTATCTAAAATATACGACAATTTGATTAAGTTGCTTCCTAAGGCAGGAAAGACCGTGCAGGCGAATATAAAGCCAAGGCTGCGCATGATGGTCTTGTATTATTACGCCAACAAGTTTAATTACCTGGTTTGCGGCACAGGTAATAAGGCAGAGCTTATGGTGGGTTATTTTACCAAATACGGAGACGGAGGAGTGGATATCCTGCCTATAGGAGACCTACTGAAAAGTCAGGTCCGTCAATTAGCCAGCGACCTGGAGATACCGGATAATGTTATCTTAAAGTCTCCTACTGCAGGGCTCTGGCCAGGCCAGACCGACGAAGGGGAGATGGGCCTGTTTTATTCTGAGCTGGATAGTATACTAGGGCTTAAGGAGAGGAATAGAAAACAAGTTCTTTCTCGGAATAAAGTGGACAAGGTAAAGAGGATGGTCGCTAAATCAGCTCATAAAAGAGAGACCCCCAGGATTTGCTTTATCTAGAAATAAAGGAGGACTAATGGATGAGATACTCGAGATATTGGAAAAGGATGGCCGCGTAAGCCCGGATGATATCGCTAAGATGTTGAAGAAGAAACCGCAGGGCATCAAAGAGGCTATAAAAAAATATGAGAAGGAAGGCGTGATCTTAAAATATAAGGCAGTGATAAATAAAGAACTGATTAAGGATGCCAGCGCCCAGGTCAGGGCCCTGATAGAGGTTAATATCACCCCGCAGAAGGACTTAGGGTTTGATAGGGTAGCAGAGCGCATCTATTCATTCCCCGAGGTCTCCAGCTGTTATCTTATCTCAGGTACTTATGACCTGCTCTTAATTGTGGAGGGTAAAGACCTGCATACGGTATCCAGGTTTATAGCGGAGAAACTTGCTCCCTTAGAGAATGTAAAAGGGACCACCACGCATTTCTTGCTGAAGAAATACAAAGAGGATGGGGTAATTTTAAAACACAGGGAAGAGAATAAGAGGATCGCGATATCATATTAGAAGGCTAAAGGTCGGGCTGAGGTTAAGTTATGAAAGATATTATTTCCAAGAAAGTACAACAGATGCAGCCTTCCGGTATCAGGCAGTTCTTCGACCTGGTGCTGGGGATGAAGGATGTTATCTCGCTGGGCGTAGGTGAACCTGACTTTGTCACCCCCTGGCAGATCCGCGAAGCGGGGATCTATTCGCTGGAAGAGGGGTTTACCTCTTATACCTCAAACAAAGGTTTATATAAGCTAAGGCTCTCCTTAAGCCGCTACCTGAAAAATAAATTTGGGCTACAATACTGCCCCGATGAAGAGATCCTGATTACCGTAGGGGTGAGCGAGGGGGTGGACCTGGCCCTGCGCGCTATTATTAACCCGGGAGATAAGATCCTGATCCCTGCTCCCAGTTATGTCTCTTACGGGCCTATGACGGAATTGGCCGGGGGGACGGTGGGCTTTATAGATACAGGTGAGAATAATTTTAAACTTACCCCCAGGGCCTTAGAAAAGGCGATTGATAAAAAGACCAAGGCCTTGCTTTTGAATTATCCTTCTAACCCCAGCGGCATATCTTATACCAGAAAAGAGTTAGAGGAGTTTAAGAAGATTATCTTAAGGCATAAACTTTTATGCATAACTGATGAGATCTACGGAGATCTAACCTATGATTTTAGTCATACCCCTTTCGCTACGCTTCCCAAGGCTAAGGAGAGCACTGTTTATCTGGACGGTTTCTCTAAAAGTTATGCCATGACCGGCTGGCGCATAGGTTATGCCTGCGGTCCCAAAGAGGTGATTGCGGCTATGACCAAGATCCATCAGTATTCTATGATGTGCGTATCCATAACCAGTCAGATGGCTGCCTGCGAGGCCTTAGTAAGCGGCAGGAGGTCAGTGGAGGAGATGAAGCGGGAATACCGACGCAGGAGAGAATTTGTTGTCCAGGGGCTCAACCGCCTGGGCCTTACAACCGCAAGGCCCAAGGCGCTTTCTATGCCTGGGTCTGTATTAAGAGCACGGGTCTGGGCGCTCTGGATTTTTGCCAGGAGCTATTGAAAGAAGAGAAGGTGGCGATTGTTCCTGGTACGGCTTTCGGTATCCAGCTTAAAGATTACGTACGGGTATCCTATGCCTCGAGTTTAGATAACCTCAAGGAGGCACTTATACGCATAGAGGTATTCTTAAAGAAACGTTGTCGTGGCTAGAGCCGCGGTAACTAGCCCGGAGGCGCCTAAAGGGAGGGAGAGATGGCTAAAAGGACAAAGGCAGACATTTTAAAATTAGTCAAAGCGCACAAGGTGAAGTTTATCCGCCTCTGGTTCACCGATGTTCTGGGTTTCTTGAAAGGGTTTGCTATCACTGCCGATGAATTAGAGGGCGCATTGGAAGAGGGTATGGGTTTTGACGGCTCATCTATCGAGGGGTTTGCCCGCATAGAGGAATCAGATATGATCGCCCGGCCAGACCCGGACACCTTTGCCATTATCCCCTGGCGCACAGGAGACAGCTATAACGTAGCCAGGATGTTCTGCGATATTTATGAACCTGGTGGAAAGCCTTTTGAAGGGGACCCCCGTTATGTCTTGAAGCGAAATCTCGCCCGAGCCAAAGAAAAGGGCTTTACCTATAATGTCGGCCCGGAACTTGAGTATTTTTATTTTAATAATGCCCAGGCCCCCCAGCCGCTTGACCAGGGAGGTTATTTTGACCTGGTTCCTTTAGATGTTGCCCAGGATTTGCGCCGGGACACAATATTGACGCTTCAGGATTTAGGTATTGCAGTGGAATATAGCCATCACGAGGTCGCCGCAAGCCAGCATGAAATAGATTTACGCTATACCGATGCGCTTGCCATGGCCGACAATGTGATGACTTACCGTCTGGTGGTGAAAGAGATTGCCCGCAATCACGGGGTGTATGCTACCTTTATGCCTAAGCCTATCTTTGGCATAAACGGCTCCGGCATGCATGTGCATCAATCCTTATTCAAGGGCGAGAAGAATGCCTTCTTTGACGCCAAAGACAAACATCATCTTTCTGGCATAGGTAAGGCTTATACCGCAGGCCTTATCAGGCATGCGCAGGAGATTACCTCTATCACCAGCCAGTGGGTTAATTCTTATAAGCGCCTGGTCCCGGGTTATGAAGCGCCGGTATATATCTGCTGGGCGCAGATGAACCGCTCTGCCCTGATACGCGTTCCTATGTATAAACCGGGGAAAGAAAAGGCTACGCGCATCGAATACCGCTCTCCGGACCCTGCCTGTAATCCCTACCTGGCTTTTTCTGCGATGCTCGCCGCAGGCCTGGAAGGCATAGAGAAGAACTATAAGCTGGCAGAACCGGCTAATGACAATATCTATCGTATGAGCGAAGAGGAGAGGCGTAATTCTGGTATCAAGTCCCTGCCCGAAGACTTGTTTGAGGCGATTAAGATTTCCGAGAACAGCAGGCTGGTTAAGGACTGCCTGGGAGATAAGGTCTTCGAGTATTTTATACGCAATAAAAAGATGGAATGGGACGAATATAAGGCGCAGGTTACGCAATACGAGGTAAATAAATACCTGCCGATATTATAAGATGCCGCAGTCTAAGAAAGAAGCGCCTTATAAGATTTACCTAAAACAGATAGAGGCGCTTTCTAAAGTCGCCAGCCTCATAACCTCCGGGCTTTATCTGGACGAACTCCTACGCCTGATGGTCAATGTCACTGCCCAGACCATGAATTCTAAAATCTGCTCCCTGATGCTCCTGGACCCGGATAAAAAAGAGCTGGTAGTCAGGGCTACGCAGTCTATTTCAGAGGCCTATAATAAAAAGCCGAATGTAAAGTTAGGGGAGGGTATCGCCGGACAAGTCGCCCAGGAGAACAGGCCCATATGCATCCTGGATGTAAAGAAGGACATGCGCTATTTAAACCAGGATATAGCCAGAAAAGAAAAACTCTGTTCTCTGGCGAGTGTGCCGCTTTCGGTAAAAGGCAGGGTAATAGGGGTTCTTAACTCTTATACTTCACATAAGCATAAATTTAGCAAGCCGGAATTAGAGGTACTCGTTGCCCTGGCGAGCCAGGCAGCAGTGGCTATTGAGAATGCGGAGCTTGACCTTAGGGCCCGTAGCGCCGAAGAAGCGCTGACTACCAGAAAGCTCGTTGAACGGGCTAAAGATATATTGGCTCAGGAGGCTGGCGTCCTTTCCTCTGAAGCATATCGGCTGATTCAAAAGCAGAGTATGGATAGCCGTAAATCCATGCGCGAGGTTGCCGAGGCTGTAATTCTCTCCAGTGACATAAAAGCCAGAAACAAAGCGTGAGGCCAGATTAAAAATTTATTCTTTTTAGATGTGCCACTACGTTTTCAGTGATTGAGTCAGGAGTTGATGCGCCTGCAGTAACGCCTACTTTCCTTGCTTCTCTGAACCAGCGCTTCTTTATTTCGCCCGCATCGCTGATCCAGTAACTTCTGGGATTCAGTGATTTAGCTATTTCATAGAGCCTTTTGGTATTAGCGCTGTTCTTAGAGCCGATGACAATCATCACCTCATTTTCCAAGGGCATGCTTCTTATTTCGTCTTGCTTTATCTGAGTAGGCCTGCATATAGTATTGAAGAATCTTAAATCTTTGATATGTAGCCTCAAGATCTCCAGGATCTTCGCTACCTTATCTATATTCTGGGTGGATTGTACTACCACAGAGGCTTTTTTTAGCCCGCGGATTGAGGCCTTGGGTATGTTTTTCTGGGTGTCGATTACTACGGCCTTATTCTTAAGCTGCCCGATAATCCCATGCACCTCATCATGTGCCCTATCCCCGATAATTATAATTTTATACCCTTTTTCTTCCATGGTTCTGGCAATCCTGTGAATTTCCTTTACCATAGGGCAGGTAGCGTCTATAACCTTGTAACCTAAGGCATGCGCTTCTTTGATAGTATTGCGGCATGCGCCGTGAGCGCGGATAAGCAGGATCCTGTTTTTACCCGGGGTGAGCTTCTTTATTTTCTTTATCCCCATTCTCTCTATTTCTCTGACCACGTTTTCGTTGTGCACAATATCGCCTAACATATAAACCTGCTCCCGCGATCTAGCGGTATCTAGGGCGATGTTAAGTGCCCTTTTGACTCCGAAGCAGAACCCTGCTGATTTAGCTACGTTTATCTTCATAATCATGCCCTCAACAGATTTTTAAATACTATATATGCCTTTTTCGGTCCGTAGATATGGATACGTCGGGAGAACACGTCGAATCCGTGCTGTTCTATTTCATCCAGTATCCCGGAATACATGTCTTGCATTGAGAGGATAATGAAACGCAGCCTCCTGCTCGAGACAAACCTTAAGCCCTGCATAGCGCGGACGTAGTAAGACCGGGCCCTTTTTATTTGGAATTCCATCAGGCGTTTGAAATTATCGTCTACCCTGCCCTGTGCTATATTTTTTTCGCTAACGCCAAAACTATCCATTTCATCCTGAGGCAGATAAACCCTTCCTTTGTCCCAGTCTTCTTTTATGTCCCGCAATATATTGGTAAGTTGCATGGCAGTGCCTAAATCTATGGCGTATTTTTCTACCTCTGGATTATCGCACTCAAATACCTTAAGCATAATCAGGCCGATGACTCCCGCTACCTTATAGCAATAAGAAGAGAGATCCTGGAAGTCGCGGTAACGGTTCTTATCCAGGTCCATCTGCATACCTTCGATGAGCTCGTAAAAATACTCTGCGGGTATCTGAAAGCGTTTTACGGTTTCCCTGAAGGCCAAAAGTGTGCTTTTTTCCAGACCACAATTACTATAAGCCGACTCTATATCTTCTCTGACCCTGGAGAGCCTCTCCTGTTTCTGAAAGGATTTCATGTCATCCACTGCTTCATCGCTATCCCTGCAGACAACATATATGGCGTAGGTAGCATCCTGCTTGGGCCTGGGTAGGAATTTAGAGGAGAAGTAAAATATCTTGGCGTGTTCCCTGGTTATTTTACGTGCCCGGGCGAACCCCAGGCGCAATGTTTCATAACGGGTTAATTCTTCCATAACCTTAAAATGCCCTTCCTGCGGATCTCCTAAATAATAAATACAGGTTTGTTTGTATCAGCGATAATTAGCGTCGGCTAAAGGGCAAGGATCTGGGAACAGTATTTATCCAGGAGCCCGCGGTATTTTGGTTTTATGCCGCTTGCGCCATTGTAGTTTTGAGCTTCCTTAGCAAGTGTTTTTATTTCTTTCTTGGTGGAATCCAGGGCTCCGGAGTCTCTTATAATCTTACGCATCGTAAACAAGTCTTTTTTATTCACCAATCTTTTTGCAAAGACCTTTTTTATAATCGACTGTTCTTTTGCTGAGGAATTCTGCCATGCGTACCAGGCCAGGAGCGTCTTTTTTCCTTCCTGCAGGTCTGTAAGCGAAGGTTTGCCGGTTTTTTCCTCAGTATCAAACATCGAGATTATATCGTCTTTTATCTGAAAGGCCCTGCCTAGGCATACCCCGTATTTAAATATATTGTCTACCTGGTTTTCTTTGGCCCCTGCCAGTATTGCCCCTATGCTTAAAGGAGAGGCAAAGGAGTAGTAGGCGGTTTTAAAGTCATATACCCGGTAGATCTCCTCCTTTTTTATCCGGCCCAGTCCTTTGGCTCCGCAGAGGAGCTCTATGAATTCTCCTGTGCCGGTGTACATGGCAGCCTCGAGGAATTTCTTTAATGCCTTTTCTTTGCGCCCGGGGTCTTCCTTTATGGAGAGGAAGGCGTTTATGGCGATGGCATAGATCACATCCCCCAACACTATCGCCAGGTCCTCTCCGTTAAACTTCAGACGGGAGAGGCCTTTTAGGTAATTGTTGAGCAATGCGTGCATCGAAGGCTTGCCTCTTCTGGTGGCGGATTTATCTATGATATCGTCGTGAATGAGCATGAAGTCATGCAGCAGCTCCATTGAGAGCGCGCTCTTATAAAGGCCGTAGGCAGCTTTCTTGGAGAATCCCAGGTAACCGATAATAAAAAGCAGGGGACGGATCCTCTTGCCGTCTCGTAAGACGAATTCCTTTATGCTCTTGATCAGAAGGGGGGATATTTCCCCCAGGGAATAGGTCTTATCCATGCTGTTGATAAGATTTCCCAGTTCACTGTCCAGGCGGTTTTTTATTTTGTAAAACATATTTTTATGATACCATATAATCAAGACTATGAAAGAAGAATTTCTGGCGGTTAAAAGTAACGCTGGAGGGGCTTCGGCTGCTATCATAAGGGCCCTGAGACTTCCTTTTATAAGCGCAAGTCTCCTGCCTTTTTTTCTGGGTTCATCCATTCAGAGGAGCGGATTCAGCCCCTCTGCCTTCTTTTTGGGGCTGGTTTGCGTTGTGGCGACCCATCTGGGAGCAAACCTGGTTAATGACTATGCGGATTCAAGGTCAGGGGTAGATTGGCAGGAGGAGCAGTTTTATGGCTTTTTCGGCGGCTCAAAACTTATACAGCAGGGTATTTTTACGGAGAAATTCTATCTGGGGCTGGGGATTCTCTTCTTTGTGTTATCGTTTGGCTGCGTCGTTGTTTTAACCTTTTTGCTAAGGGACCTTAGAGTAGTAGGTTTTTATAGCATCATCATATTCCTAGGCATAACCTATTCCCATAAGCCCTTACAGTTCTCATACCATTATTTAGGAGAGCTGGTAATTTTTCTTCTCTTTGGCCCTGCGTTGGTTATGGGCGGATATTTCCTGCAGGCGCTGATCTTTCCGGATATGCAAAGTTTCATGATCTCCCTGCCTATGGGGTTTTTGATTGTCGGTATACTCTTTGCCAATGAAATCCCGGATTACCCACAAGATAAGAAATGCGCTAAACTTAATTTAGTCTCCCTGCTTGGTCCCGAGAGGTCATACCTGGCGTACCTTTTAATAAATTTTGCTGCGTTTTCTGCTATAGCTTTAAATATCAGCCGGGGATATTTTGGCCGCTGGGCTTACCTGTCGTTTTTGTTTATTCCGCTGGTCTTAAGGGCCGCCTTTATTTTAATGGGCCCTCAGGAGAAAACAAGACTGGTTCAATCTTCTAAAATGGCCATCTCTACGCATGTCTTGGTGAGCGTAGTGCTGGCGCTGGATCTTTTACTATGAAAAAGATAGTGGTTATAGGGGCTGGTTTTGCCGGTCTTTCCGCTTCCGGGATATTGAAACGCATAAAAAAAGGAGCAGAATTAACAATAATCGATAAAAATAAGCAATCTAATTTTTTACCGCTTCTTCCTGACGTATTTGGCCGCCGGGTTTCTTCTGACTTTTTGCTTTGGCCCTTGGAGAGACTAAAGGAAGAAGGAGTTAATTTTATAAACGAAGAGGTGTTAACCTTGAATTTGGGTAATAAGGAGGTCTCTACTATCAATAACAGGATAAGTTATGATTATCTGCTTTTGGCCTGCGGGTCAGAGACTAATTTCTATGGTAATGATATGATAAAGCAACGCGCGCTTAAGCTCGACGATGCTGGTGATGCAAAATCAATAATTTTTGCCCTGGAGAATAAAAGCTTTGACTCTTGCCTTATTGCCGGAGGAGGATATACGGGCATAGAGATATCCTGTGGCTTGAGGGCGTATTTTGACAGCAGGAGAGTAGATAAAAAAATATTTATTGTGGAACGCGCCCCGGCAATACTGGGCCCTTTGCCTTCATGGATGCGGGATTATGTTCTGGAAAATTTAAAAAGATTAAATATCGAAGTCTTTACCGCTACCTTTATCGATAAGATAGAAGGAGAAAACATCCGTTTATCATCAGGGGTAACCTTTGAAAACGCCTTGCTTATCTGGGCTGCGGGTGTCAAGACCCCTGACTTTATCCAGAATTTAAATATAGAAAAAACCCCTCAGGGCAGGATTAAGGTGGACGAATACTTACGCTTTGCCCAGGGTTGTTTCGCAGCCGGAGACGCGGCGAATTTCTCTTACAAAGATAACTTTTTAAGGATGGCAGTGCAGTTTGCCATAACCGAAGGGGAATTGGCCGCAGACAATATCCATAGGTCAATAAAGGGCTCACCGCTTAAGAAATACAGGCCGTTGGATTTAGGGTATGTTATACCTATGGCCAACAACCGTTCCTGCGGCAGGGTCATGGGTATAGAGGTTAAGGGGTTGCTTGCTACATTCCTGCATTACTCTATGTGTATTTGCCGTTCCTTGGGCCTTAAGAATAAACTAGGCCTGTTAATCGCTTTGCTAAAAGGAGGTGGCTGATGTTAGATTGGGGTATCTTGATTCTAAGACTTGGCTTAGGCATCATGTTTTTTGCCCACGGATTACAGCTGGCCTTCGGAAGATTTGGCGGGCCGGGAGTATCCGGTTTTGCGAAAATGCTTTCGGGCCTGGCTTTTCCCGCGCCTCTCTTCTGGGCTTTCCTGGCAGCTTACACTACCCTTATCGGGGGGTTATTTCTAATCCTGGGTATTTTTACCAGATTAGCCGCCGCGAGCCTCCTTATCTTTATTCTCGTGGCAGCCTTTAAAGTGCATTTGGCTAAAGGTTTTTTTATGCAGTCAGGAGGGTTTGAGTATAACTTTATAATAGCCTGTGTTTGTGTTACTCTTATAATACTGGGCCCGGGAGGCTTTAGCCTTATCAAGAAATTTTAACCGCAAGCCCTGGTCCGCAAAGATATTTATCGCAGAGAGGATAAAAAAAGATGGGTGAGGTATACTTAACCAAGGAAGGCTACCACAAGCTGGCCGAGGAGCTGGAGCATCTTAAGACAGTCAAGCGCAGGCAGCTTGCCCGTGCAGTGGGAGAGGCCAGGGCCCACGGAGACATAAGCGAGAACGCCGAGTACGACGCTGCCAAGGACGCGCAGGGGCTGAATGAGAAAAAGATTGCCGAGCTTCAGGAGAAGCTTGCCAGCGCACATATCTTGGATGAGAATATGCCAAGCGATGAAGTATTGGTAGGGGCTAAGGTAAGGCTTAAAGACATGGACTCGGGGGAAGAGTTGGAGTATATGTTGGTCTCAGAACTGGAGGCAGACTACTCCCAAAACAAGATTTCCGTGACTTCTCCTGTGGGCGAAGGCCTATTGAACCATAAGGAGAACGAAACAGTAGAAATCAAAATACCTGCGGGGGTATTGAGGTATAAGATACTGAAGATATCCAGGCAGTAGTAATTGCCTCGTTGGAAAAGCAGGGATTGTTCTACCTTCCGTGGCTGGTGGGGGACAATTAACTGCCTTGTTGTTTTCCAGCGGGGCCTGTTTTCATTAAAGAGGGGCTTATGTACCGCAAGTATTCAGGATATGACAGGAGGAGATTCCAGCGCCTGGATTTAAATATCCTGCTCCTTTACCGGGTGAACGAACCTGTATTTGTGCGTATGCAGGTGGGCGATAAAGAGATCGAGGCCACCATGCTTAATTTAAGCGAGGGAGGAATGGGGTTCCTGACTAAACACAATATTCCCGTAATGACAGAGCTTTTCATAAAATTTACCCTTTCCAAAATGGACAAAAACGGAGGGATTACCTTCCATGGTCCTATGCGGATTGTAGGTGAGGTGCGCTCCAGCACCCCTGTGGAGAACGACGAGTACCGCCTGGGAGTTTCTTTTACCAAAATAAAATTGCAGGATAGAGCAGAAATAATAAATTTCATAAAGACAACCTTAAGCCTATAGGCTGGTATTTAGAAAGAAGGTTACCTGTGGGAGTTAGGTCTGTGAGAATGGGTTTTTTATTTGCATTCTTAGCAATTTCGCTTGCCTGGTTTCTTTGCCCTCGATTGTGCCTCGCAGCAGAAATTGATTCATATGTCAGGTATATGCCCGGACGCTCCGTAGATGCTGCCTCCGGAGAGATAGGTGTTGTTGCGTCAGAGGCAGAATACAGCCAGGAATACAAGATCTTTTCAAGATTGCCGGTAAAATTTTCCCTGGGTACCCAGTATATAGGCATAGAAAACACAACGGGAGTGGAATTGCCCTCCCGCCTGGTCGGTTTGACTACGGATGCGCAAGCCACGCTTCCTTTTCTGGATTTTAAAAAGACCTATCTGCGCCTGGGTCTTAGCCCCTCTTTTTACGCCGATGACTGGAATTTTCCCGCCTCTGCCTTTCGCATACCCTTGCGTTCTTTTCTTATTTACCTGCCTGATGAGCAGTGGACTTTCCTGGCCGGTATTGCGGTATATCCTGATTTTGAAAAGAAGATACTGCCGATACTGGGGTTTATCTATAAACCCAATGAAAGGCTGGCCTTTAATATCGTACCGAAAAGGCCGAATATCAGTTATGCCTTGACTAGGCGGATTACAATTTTTGCTGAAGGGGGCGGTTCTTTGAACAGCGAATTCGAAGTAAATCAAGATAACGCAAAAAACATCGTGCTTTCTTACAAAGAGACGCGCCTGGGAGCGGGCGTAAAATTCATGCCCCGGACTTGCCTCCAGGGTTCTTTATCGGCAGGAGGAGTTTTTAACCGCTCTTTTAAATACCGGGATAGCCTGGGAAAGGTAGACGCCAGGGATGGTTTTTATACTGAGTTCAGATTAGAGATAAAACTTTAAAACTTAACTAAAAAGCTTGCTTTTTATAACCCCTAATTATATAATGTAAAAAAATGGAAAAGGCACAACCAAAATACTCCAGGATTATCCTGATCGCGCTCCTGCTAGGTATAACTGCCTTCAGCATCTTTAAGTATGTTTATGCCCTGAAGGAGAAATATGAGCTTTTGAATACAGTCAATCAGATCAAGGCGCAGCTGTCAGCTTTGGAGGCAGAGAGGCAGGTCATTCTGCAGGACCTGGATAAAGAGAAACAGCTTAGTCAGCAGTTAATCCAGGAGAGCACTGTCCTTAAGGATAATCTCAAGGCCAGAGAAGAAAAGATCGCTCAGCTCAGTACGGATGTGGCGTATGCCCAGAAGATAGTAGAAGAATTAAATTCGCAGGTTTCTATCCTCAAGGCCGAAAATATGGCTGTAAGAGATCAAAATGACAGCTTAAACGTTAAATTAAACCAGGTTTCTCAGGAGAAGGAAACGCTTGCGCTCCGCCTGAGCTCGGTTGCGGAATTGAAAAAGGCGATCAGGGAATTAAAGAAACAGATGCGCAAGGTCCGTTCCCAGATAAAGTTCAAAGAGGAAGTTGTCAGCGGTAAAGTCCTTGAAGGTAACCGCGGTTTCCTGGTAAAAGACGGCAAGCCTACCTATCCCACTAGGGTTAAGATAGAGGTCAAGTCTCTTTCCCCGAACGAATAATGACGTATATAATAACCGATATAATCAAGAACAAAATATTTATGACCACGCTTTCTGCGTGGGTGATAGCCCAGACTATCAAGGTAACCATAGGGGTTATAAATCAGAGGCGTTTTGATTTTCGCTGGTTTGTAGGTACGGGAGGCATGCCCTCAAGCCACGCTGCAGGGGCCTCTTGCTTGGCTACCGCGATAGGGATGGACTGTGGTTTCAATACCGTGTACTTTGCCCTGGCTGCTTCCTTTGCCGTCGTAGTGATGTTCGATGCTCAGGGTGTGCGGCGCTCAAGCGGCCGTCAGGCGAGGATCCTGAATAAGATAATGGATGATATCTATTGGCAGGGTAAGATTCACGAGGGCAGGTTGCGTGAGCTTGTAGGCCATACGCCAATAGAGGTGATTGTGGGATTTTTATTGGGCGTAACCATTGCGTTAATGGCACGATAATAGGGAGGGGAGAGTGCGTAAGAGATTGTTGTTGGTGGTAGCACTGGTTCTGGTAGTACTGCTGACTGTTTTTATCAGTTTCAATATAAAAAAGTTGCCGTTCAGGGCGCCTTTCAAAACAAGCAATAATACTTCTGCCTCTGCGCTTGTTGCCAGGGCCTCGGAGTTGGAAGCCATGGGCAATCTGGTTGAGGCGAATGCTATTTACCAGCAATTAATCAACGAATTTACCAATTCAGCTGAAGTAGCGAATTGGCAGAAAAAGGCCCAGGATTGCAACATAAAGATACTCTTTTCTTCGATTGTTACCCCTAAGTGCGTTGTCTACACCATAAAGCCCGGGGACAGCCTTGCCAAGATCGCCCGGGAGTTTAAGACCACCCCGGAGTTACTTATGAAAAGCAATAATATCTCCGGAGATAAGATCTTCGTGGGCAGAAAGATCAGGGTTTGGAATGCGCCTTTTAACATACTGGTTGATAAATCTCAGAATATACTCATCCTAAAAAGCGACGAAGATATTATCAAGACCTACGTTGTTTCAACGGGGGCAAATAACTCTACTCCTGTTGGTACATTTAAGATTGTCAATAAACTCTCCCACCCCACCTGGTTTAAGGCAGGTGCTGTTGTTGAACCCGGCAGCCCGGAGAATATACTCGGTTCGCGCTGGCTGGGCATCAGTCTTCCAGGCTATGGCATTCACGGTACTACCGAACCCGCAAGCCTCGGCAAACAGGCTACTAAGGGCTGCGTACGCATGGCAAACCCCGAGGTTGAGGAGTTATACGCAATAGTCCCTGAAGGCACAGAGGTAGTTGTCATCGATTAATTTCCAGTTAGCGATTTCCTTAAGCGGTTAGCCGATGAACGGACACGGACTAGATTTTGAAAAACCTGTTATAGAGCTTGAGAAAAAGATTCAGGAGTTGAGGTCTTTTATCTCAGAGAAGAAGATTGATCTTTCTTCAGAAGTAAGGCACCTGGAGGAGAAACTCGAGAGTTTAAAGAAAGACACCTACGGGAATCTCACCCCTTGGCAGAGGGTGCAGATCGCCCGCCACCCCAAAAGGCCCTACACCCTGGACTATATCGCTATGATCATGTCTGATTTCATAGAATTGCACGGAGATAGGAGTTTCGCTGATGATAAGGCCATGATTGCCGGGTTTGCCAGGCTGGATAATCAGAAGGTTATGGTTATCGGGCACCAGAAGGGCAGGGATACTAAGGAAAATCTAAAACGTAACTTTGGCTGTGCGCATCCGGAGGGTTATCGTAAGGCCCTGCGTTTTATGCAAATGGCCGAGAAGTTCGACATACCTATCGCGGTGTTTATTGATACGCCAGGCGCCTATCCCGGCATAGGTGCGGAGGAGCGCGGCCAGGCTCATGCCATCGCGCTGAATTTACGGGAAATGATCGGTATAGCGGTACCCATCGTAGCTATAGTAATCGGCGAAGGAGGCTCCGGCGGCGCACTAGGTATAGGCGTAGCTGATAAAGTCTGCGTTTTAGAAAATGCCTATTATTCGGTTATCTCTCCGGAAGGCTGCGCGGCGATATTATGGAAGGACGGTTCCCGTTCTCCCGATGCTGCCGAAGTATTGAAATTGACTGCCCAGGATCTGCTGAGGATGGGTATAATTGACGAAGTGATCCCCGAGCCGTTGGGCGGCGCCCATCATGACCCACAGCAGATGGCCTTGACCGTGAAAGAGGTATTAGCCAGGCAGTTGAAGGCCTTAAGGGCAACGGAGAAAAAAGAACTGCTCCGGTTAAGGTATAAAAAATTCAGGGATATGGGAGTGGTGCAATGATCGGGCATGAGCTTATCCTGCTTGGATTATTGAAAGAAAGCCCAAAACACGGCTATGAAATAAAAAAAAGGATCAAAGATATCCTCTCTCTGTTTGCGGGTATAGATGTTAAATCAATATATTATCCTCTACGGATACTGGAGAAAAAAGGACTGGTAGTAAAACGCATAAGCAGGCAGGGCAGGCGGCCCCAGAGGCTTGTCTATGAGCTTACCCCTAAGGGAGAAGGCCGCTTCAGAGAATTGCTTTCCGAGAGCTTCCTGAATTTTAACCGGCCGCAGTTTAGCCTGGACCTAAGCCTCTACTTCCTGAATGATATATACCCGGAGGTCGCAAAACGCAGGTTGCGTGCGCGCATGCTTATACTGCAAAAACTCTCATCTACCCTTAAGAAAACCGTAAGTTCCCTGAAGGTCAAGAGGTCCTCTTCTTCGGTCCGCATCCTGGAGCATAACCTGCAGATGGTAGAAACCGAATCCAAGTTTTTAAACTCCTTGATAAAGAAACTCTAACCCTTAAAAAATAACCTTGACAACTAGCGGTAGATGAAATATAATTAATATAGTTAATAGTTAATATAGTTGAATATTAAGGAGATTAACAAATGTCCCTATCTCTGCCCGAATTTGCAGACAGATTAAATAAGATAATGCCGGTAATCGGCAGAGAGTTCTTTAGACGCAACGCCAACGAACTCTCTCAAGGGAAGATTACGCTTCCCCAGCTTCTGATATTGGATTTCTTAAACGAAAACGGACCCTCTCGTATGACTGACCTGGCGCATTTTATAAAAGTAAGCACAGCAGCCATGACCGGTATAATTGAGCGGCTGGTAAGGCATGGTTATGCCTTCAGGGTCTATGAGCCTCGCGATAGAAGGATAATCAGGATAAGGCTTAATCCCAAGGGCTCAGATTTAATTAAAAAAATCAACCGGCAAAAGCGCGAGACGGTCATTCATATATTCGGCAGAATCAGCGAAAGCGAACGCCAGGATTATCTGCGTATTCTTATGCGCATAAAAGATATATTAACCACAGAAGAGCAGAAACAATCTTAATGAAAAGAGCGGTCGTATTTTTAATCATCTTTATGTTTTTATCTTTAGGCCTGGTTAAGGCAGAGGAGGTTGAGCTCACCCTGGATGAGGCATTAGCCATAGCTATGCGGGATAACCGCGACGTATTGCTAAAGGCCCAGGACGTAAGGAAAGCCAAGGCTCGGATAGCCGAGAGCAATGCTGCGCTCCTGCCCTCTTTAAATTTTACCGGCAGTTTAACCGACAGCAGAGGACTTTACTCTAAAGACTTCACTCAGACTACTGCCCAGGCGACCCTAAAGCAATATATCTACAAAGGCGCAAAGACCATAAATACCATAGAGCAGAACAAATATAAGAAAGAGGTTGCGCAGGCGCTTTTGGATAAGGCAAAATTAGAATTGGGTTTAAGCGTATACAAGGCTTTCTATACCCTGTCATTATCCCAAGATTTGTCTATCCTTAATAAGGGGATAGTGGATAATACCCAAGAGCACCTAAGCTCTATTAAAGAGCGCTATAAAAATGGAGAGGCTTCGGAATCCGATATCCTGACCATAGAAAATTCGCTGGCTAGCGTAAAAGAAGTCCATACATCATCAGTGAATCAGGCAGAAGTAGCAGGGTCCCTGCTAAATAACTTGTTATATTTGGATAAGGACGCTAAAATAAAACCGCGAGCTGAATTTAACTACCAGGCGAGTGAGATTGCCTATGACCAGGCATTTTTAAAGACTATGCAAAGCAGGCCGGAGATAAGGCAATATGAGACCCAGCTTAAAGCAGATAAAAAAGCAGTCCAGATTGCCAAGGCTGATACCCGGCCAAGCATCTATGCCTCCTGGGATTACTATAGCCGTTCGCACGTTGCAGCCGGTACGACCAGGAACTGGAATGATTATAATGTAATTGGTTTGACTTTCTCCTGGCCGGTATTTGACGGCTGGGCGACTAAGAGCAAGGTAGAGCAGGCCTTAGTAGACCTTAAAGAAACAGAATTAACTAAACAGAAGGTCGGAGGCGATATCGCCCTGGAATTGAAGGAGGCATATCTTTCTTTAAAAGACGCCATTGCTAAGCTCCAGGCGAGCGAAACTGACCTGAAGGTTTACGCGGATAATCTTTCCGGGGCAAGAGAGAAATATAGCTTCGGGATCATCAGCCTCCTGGATATGAACGACGCTAATTTAAAGTACGAGGTCTCCGTTTTTAACAAAAAGCAGGCGATCTATGATTATATTCTGGCAAAGGCGAGTTTCGATAAAGCAACAGGAGGTTTTTGATGCGTACGTTTATTTTATTAGTCTCAGTTTTTCTATTATTCGGCTGCCAGCAGCAAAAGGCAAGTATTGATAAGTCTGCCGAAGCTATCCCGGTTAAGGCGAGTAAGATTGAATTGATGGAACTCAGCGAAACCCTGGAATATGTAGGGGATATCAAGGCCCAGGATGAGGCAGCTGTATTCCCCAAAGTAAGTGGTAAGATTATTGAAAAAATTAAAGATGAGGGCGCCTTTGTTAATAAAGGGGAGGCGATTGTCTATATT
>Ga0172375_10001236_pt1 | contig 41207 bp, 31 predicted proteins | sample LakKiv1m_FD_114537 | JGI IMG/M metagenome (GOLD analysis project Ga0172375, IMG submission 114537) | Freshwater microbial communities from Kabuno Bay, South-Kivu, Congo - kab_092012_11.1m | ecosystem: Environmental > Aquatic > Freshwater > Lake | place: Democratic Republic of the Congo... | reverse complement strand
GGCTTTGGATACTCTAGTCGAGATGCCTCGACGCACCCGCGCTCGACGTCACGCCGTCGCGGCCTGAGTCCGAGAGATCACCCGAAGTTGCCGCAGCGGGCAAGTGCGGGGGTCGCACTCGTGGACGCGGGCCCACGCCACCCCTTCGCGTGCCGGAAACCTGTCGCCGGCCGCACCGAGTTGTTCGACGATCGCGTTCGCGACTGCCGCGACCGATCTGCCGGGCGCGCGAAACAGGTAGTGTCCGCGAGCGTTCCAGATGCGCAGCACGCCGACGAACGATCCTGCCGCCGGTTTGACGCAGGCACAGGCAGCGGCGCGGCTGGCGGCCGGGGCCAGGCCGAGAGTGCGTCCGATGGCGCCGCGCACGAGGCTCTCGAGATTCGGCTCCATGTCGAGCCCGACCAGCGCAAGAAGTCCCTCTCCGAGTGCCTCGACCATCCGTCCCGCTGCAACCCAGCGGCTCAGACCGGCGAAGATGATCCCGCCCGAAACCAGGAAGACGGCGAGCGGCACGGCCAGCAGCGCCACCCACGGCAGCAGGAAGACTGCGAACATGAGGATCGGAAAGACGATCATGACTGCGCCCATGAGTTCACCTCCAACGATGCGCCGCGAGCATATCGCGGCTACGGGGATTTGTCAGGACGTTTTCGTGCCGGGGGTGCGGCCGGTGAGAGCCGTGCGAGCGTGGAACGCCGGCCGCTTCGTGGGGCTGAAGCGGGACTGAAACGGGCGCGCGCCGAGTTCCGCCGCGTCGATGGATGTGCGAGCATACCGGTTGCCTCGGAGGCGCGATGGAGATTCCTCATCCGTACCTGATGTTTCTCGGCGACGTCCGCGACCAATTGGCGGCCAAGACGGCGCACGGCGTCGTCGACTGGCGGCGCGAGTGGTGCGCCGGACAGATGCGCTTGCCCGGCTGTCGCGCCGACCTGGGGCTGCCCGAACTGTCAATCGAGGGTGCGCTGGCTGCCGGCGCGCGCACGCTGCTGATCGGCGTCGCAAACGCCGGCGGTGTGCTGCCTGCGCACTGGGTCGGAGTGATAGTTCAGGCGATCGACGCCGGCCTCGACGTGGCCAGCGGCCTGCACGTGAGACTGGGCAGCGTAGGTGAAATTCGCGATGCCGCCCGGCGCGGCGGCCGGCAGTTGTTCGACGTGCGTCACACCGACGAGGTCTTCGCGACCGGCAAGGGCACGCGCCGCAGCGGGCTGCGACTGCTGACCGTCGGGACCGACTGCTCGGCGGGCAAGAAGTACACGGCGCTGGCGCTCGAACGCGCGATGCGCGCGCGCGGGCTCGACGCCGACTTTCGTGCCACCGGCCAGACCGGTGTGCTGATCTCCGGCGGCGGCGTGGCGATCGACGCGGTGGTGGCCGATTTCATTTCGGGTGCAGTCGAGTGGCTGGCGCCGGCCGCAGCCGGCACCCACTGGGATCTGATCGAGGGCCAGGGCTCGTTGTTCCACCCGTCGTTCGCCGGTGTCTCGCTCGGGCTGCTGCACGGCGCGCAGCCCGACGCCTTCGTCGTCTGTCACGAACCCACACGCACGACGATGCGCGGCGTCAAGCACCCGCTGCCGTCGATCGCCGACGTGATCGACCTCACCGTGCGATGCGGCCGGCTGACCAATCCGGCGATCCGAGCGGTGGGGATCTCGATCGATACCCACGCACTCGACGAGAACCACGCGCGCGCCGTGCTCGAAGCGGCGGCACGCGACCACGCTCTGCCGGCCACCGATCCGATACGATTCGGTGTCGAGCCGATCGTGAGTCGATTGCTGGCGGAGTTTCCGGCGTGCGCGGCGGCGCCGACCTCTGGTGTATCCGCTACGGCCGCTGCGAGCGCGGGCAGCGATGGCGCGCGGTGACGTGCTGGCGGTGGCGGTGGAGCGCTGGCCGATTGCCGGCGGCTTCACCATTGCGCGCGGAACCAAGACCGAAGCGGTAGTCGTAGTCGCCTCGCTCACTCGTGGCGGGGTGGCCGGTCGCGGCGAGTGCGTGCCGTACGCACGCTACGGCGAGTCGGTCGAAGGCGTCGCGGCGGCGGTCGAGGCGATGGGCGAGGCGCTGGCGCACGGCGTGGACCGCGCCGCGTTGCTCGAGGCGATGCCGGCCGGCGCCGCGCGCAATGCGCTCGACTGCGCGCTGTGGAGCATCGAGGCGCGCGCCGCCGGGCGGCCGGTGTGGCAACTGGCCGGACTGCCGCCGCCGCAGCGCGTGATCACTGCATACACACTGAGCCTCGGCGACCCGGAGTCGATGGCGCAGGCGGCCGTGCGCGCCGCACATCGACCGCTGCTGAAGGTCAAACTCGGCGGCGACGGTGACGGCGAGCGCATCCGCGCGGTGCGCCGCGCCGCTCCGGCGGCAACACTGATCATCGACGCCAACGAATCGTGGAGCGAGGCTGACTTCGAGGCCAACCTGGACGCTTGCGCGAAAGCCGGGGTTGCGTTGATCGAGCAGCCGCTGCCGGCCGCTGCCGACGCGCTGCTCGACGACATCGATAGCCCGGTACCGCTGTGCGCCGACGAGAGCTTTCGCGGCCGAGACCGGCTCGAAGACGTGGCGCGGCGTTACCGCTTCGTCAACCTGAAGCTCGACAAGACCGGCGGACTCACCGAAGCGATCGCGGTGTGGAAAGCGGCGCGCGAGCACGGTCTCGGACTGATGGTCGGCTGCATGGTAGGCACGTCGCTGGCGATGGCGCCGGCCTTCCTGCTCACGCCGTGGGCGCGGTTCGTCGACCTCGACGGTCCGCTGCTGCTGGCGCGCGATCGGCAGCCGGGCTTCGCGTTCGAAGGCAGCACGATGTTGCCGGCGCCGCCGGGCGTGTGGGATTGAGCGCGAAGAGAGCGTTGTTCGACGGCGCGAGCGGTGCTCACCCGTACATCAGGCGCGTGATCCAGTCGGCGACCAGCGCGGGTTTGGGCTGACCCTCGATCTCGACCGTCATCGTGCGCGTCGTCTGGATCCACGGCTCCTTGAGCTCGATCTTCGCGAGCACGCTGCGGGCGCGCACGCGACTGCCGACCTTGACCGGGTTGACGAAACGCACTTTCTCGAAACCGTAGTTGAGACCCATCACGATGCCGGAATAACGTTCCGGATCACCCTTGGGGATCGAGGTGTCGAGGTGCGTCAACAACGACAGTGTCAGGAAACCGTGGGCGATGGTGGTGCCGAACGGAGTCGCCTTGGCGGCTTCAGGATCGACGTGGATGAACTGGTGATCGATGGTCACGTCGGCGAACTGGTTGATTCGCGCCTGATCGACGGTGAACCACTCTCCGACTCCCTCTTCCTGCCCTAACGACGTCTGGAACAGTGCGTAGGCCTTCTCGGCGTTTGTGCTCATAGTGGCGCGACCCTACAAGCGGAAGCCCTTGCTGTCCATCGGCGCCGCGCGCGAGCACGGCGGCGCAGCGCAGGCCCGCGGTAGACGGAACTGCCGGGCGGCTTGCCTCGACGGCTAGACATCCGGCGCCGGTATGGATTCCGCAGTCAGGCTAATCCGAAGAGTAAGCAAGGCGTTTGCATGGACGCCGAATGGTGCGGAAATCAGGCCGCGAAGCCTTGCAACGGCTGCGGCAGCAGCCCTACAGTTTCGCCTCTTGGTTGGAAGGAGGATCGTGCCGATGAAGCTGACGAGCAAAGCGTCGATCGCGTTGTTGCTGCTTGCCGCGGGTATTTCCGCGGCGTCGGCGCAGACCTTCGGCCAGAAGAAGAAGACGCCCAAGCCCTACGAGTACGGCGACGTGGTGATGAACAACTTCTCCGCCGCCAAGAACGTGGCGCCCGTGGTGTTCAAGCACTGGACCCATCGTGCCAAGTACACGTGCCGGCTCTGTCACATCGACCTCGGTTTTGCGATGCAGGCCGGCGCCACCGGCGTCAAAGAAGACGACAACGCCAACGGCCTGTACTGCGGAGCCTGTCACAACGGCAAAGAAGCGTTCGCCGGCAAAGCCAAATTGATGTCACGTGCCAACGGCTCCTGTGATCGGTGCCACTCGGCGGGCAAAGACAAGGATGTCGCGTCGCGCTTCGAAGACTTCGTCCGCGGCTATCCCACGTCGCGTTTCGGCAACAAAGTCGATTGGCTCAAAGCTGAGGAACGCGGTCTCGTAAAGCTCAAAGACCACATCGAAGGCGTCAGCATCAAGCGCAAGACACTCAGCATACCGTCCGACGAACAGATCAAAGCGGCGGTCAAGGGAATGCCGGACATCCTGTTCTCACACCAGAAGCACGCGGTGTGGAACGGCTGCGAACTGTGCCACCCGGAGATCTTCGGGGTCAAGAAAGGCTCTACCGTCTACTCGATGCAGGACATCTTCGACGGAAAGTTCTGCGGTGCGTGTCACGGGAAAGTGGCGTTCTCGAACCTCGACTGTCAGCTCTGTCACACCAAGGAAGTCAACTAGCCCGGGCTGGAGAGTGGAGTGACGATGTCGCGAATCGAGACGGGGAGATCATCGACGAACCGGGTCGTGCAGGTTTCTTGCATCGCGATCGCGGCGGCGGCGTTTTGGTGGTTGCTCACGGGCTACGCGGCGGCCGAATCTTTCTACGATCTGCCGCGCCTGCCCGCGCCGATCGAGTACGGCAACGTCCTGATCGACAGGGTCTCGAGCACCAGCGGCCAGCAGGCCGTAACGTTCAGTCACTGGTCTCACCGGATGAAGTACACCTGCCGCGTCTGCCACTTCGAACTGGAATTCGAGATGCAGGCCAATGCCACCGTGATCACCGAAGCCGACAGTCGCGGCGGGAAGTATTGCGGCGCCTGCCACGACGGTAAGACCGCTTTCGGCCACACGCCGGAAAACTGCGACAAGTGCCACACCGGAAAGTCGGTGGTTCCCAAAGACGCGTTCGCGAAAGCGGTCCGTTCGTTCCCCAAGGCACAGTTCGGAAATCAGATCGATTGGGCGCAGACCATCGCCGATGGTCTGATCAAGCCCAAGCAGAGCGTTCGCGACCCGGCGTACGCAGCCAAACCATACAACGAGGCGTTCGAACTGCCGGCCGCCATCAGCATGATTCCGCCCGCGCGTTTTTCGCACGAGGTCCACAACCGCTGGCTCGATTGCGCGAACTGCCATCCGGATCTCTTCGCGATCAAGCGGACCTTCACCAAGCACTTCGAAATGCGCTACATACTCGAGCGCAAGTTCTGCGGGGCCTGCCACTTGAACGTCGCTTTTCCGCTCGATGACTGCAGGCGCTGTCACGCCCATGCGCAGAACTGAACGACGCCGGACGGTTAGACGCGCCATTGTGCGTCTCGCATTCGTCGTGTGCGCGATGGTTTCGTCGGCAATTATCGCGTCGGCCGGGACCTGGAAAGAGGAGTTCGATCGGATTTGCGGCCAGACGGTCGAAGCGACTGCGCTATCGACCGAGCAGCTACGCGCTCTGGTCAAGGACGCCGATGCGTTGCTGGTGCGTCTCGAGAGCGTCAACGATCCAGGCAAGAAGGTGTACGTCATGCGGATGCAGAAGTGCCGTAGCTTCTTCGCATACATGGTGGGGCTCAGGGAACGCGGCACGGCTGTCGGTACGGCGCCGCCTTCGCCGTGATCCGGCCCGGATTGCTCGGACCCGCGACGTAACGGTCGGCATCGATGGTGACGGGAGTTCCGGCACCGTCAGCATCGCGCAGCGTGAAGCAACAGTAAGCGATTCTGTCATACACGATATAAGAAGAACTTCCTGAGGCGTCTTACAGGCGTCGGGCGTGCGTCGGCTTCCGATGACAGGGCTTGCCAGAGCGCATCGTCTCGGAAAGAATCCGCCGTCCGTTCACCACCCGGCAGTGCGCAAGGGAGGCGTTCATGCTCATCTCACGATCGTCGTTGCTCGCAGTTCTCCTGGTGGTGAGTGCAAGTCCGGCGCTTGCCCGCGACTTCGGGCTACACGACTTCTCGGGCAACGCCGAGTACCCGAACCTCGCGGCGCGCGCGACCAGCAACCGCTGCGTGGGGTGCCACTCGCCCAAGATGCTCGGCATGGCCAGTGAATTCGGCAACGACTTCCCGGGCGGCATCGCCGTGGTCACGGATCCGGACTACCGCATCGTGCGGGACGACGGCGTAACCGTCGGTCCGCGGCGCAACCCGAGCCTTCCCTCCGCCATGATCTGCCTGGGCTGTCACGACGGCGTCATCCACACTTCGAGCGGCGTCGATCACATGCCGACTCCGGAGCCGTGGAGCATGGGTATCGATCTGAACTGGGGCGCGGGCGGTGCTCACAACATCTGGATGATGGGGCAGGACTCAGCATTTCATCCGGTCGAGATCCACTACCCGCCCGACCCCGACGAGAAAATGTGGGCCGGCTTCCGTACGCTCTACATCAACGGCGACAACAACCGCGTGCTCGTGAACGGCACCTGGACGATCGTCGATCCGACGCTGTCGGCTGCGGGGTTGCCGCTCGTCACCGACCCGGCCGATCCGAGTAAGGGCTACATCAGCTGCGTGACGTGTCACATCCCTCACGGCGCGGGCGAGGTCGGCGACTTCCTTCGCGCCGACTGGCCGAACCTCTGCTTCATGTGTCACCGCCGGTCGCAGACGCCGTTGACGGCGTCGGCTCCGGCCGCTTCCCTCACGGCTCCGCGCGCGTTGTCGGCCGGATCGTCGTCCGCCGATGTCGCCAAGAGCCCCGAAGCCGCGGCCAACGATCGCGCGGCCTGGAAGAAGTACTTCTGGGAGCTGAGCGGGCAGCCGAGCAGGGAGTAGGGAAGGCGGGCGATTGTGCTAGTCTTCGTCGCATGGGTGACGCAGAAGCCCTGCGGCTGGCGAGCACATATGTGTGGTGGCAGGCTGCCGCAGTAACCCTTGACGACCCCCGCAAGCTGCTCTGTCAGATTCTGCGGCTCGGGCGACCCGAAGATTACCTGGCTGCTGTGCGTCTGTGGGGACGAGACGCGCTGTGCGACGCACTCGTCAATGCGTTTCCCGGTGAAATAGACCCCAAGTCGCAACACTTCTGGCGGCTGCGTTTCGGGCTGGATGCCTGATGAAGATGCATCTGGAGATTCTGCCGGCGCCCCAGCTCTCACTTTGGCGCGGAGCGCTGCGCTTGCTGCCTCCCGGCTGGGTTCTTTACGGGGGCACGGCCATCGCGCTTCATCTCGGACACCATCAGTCGGTGGACTTCGACTTCTTCAGCAGCGACCCGCTCGACCGCGCAGGTCTGCGACGCGCGTGCCCTCTACTCGATGCGGCGAAGACTCTGCAGGACGAGCCCGATACGCTCACCGTAGTGGTGGAAGACGCCGCGGACCCCGTCAAAGTGTCGTTCTTCGGCGGCATCGGTTTCGGCCGCGTCGGCGAGCCGGTGCGAGCGGCCGACCACGTGCCGGTGGCTTCGTCTCTGGATCTGCTGGCGACTAAACTCTCCACGATCACCCAGCGCATCGAAGCGAGAGATTACGTGGACATCGCGGCTTTGCTGCGTCCCGGTCTCTCGATCAACGAAGGAGTCGCCGCGCTGCTGGCGTTGTACGGGACGCAGGCCAACGCGCTACAGTCGATCAAGACGCTGACGTGGTATCGCGACGGCGACCTCGACCGAGTGCTTCCAGAACGCGTCAAGGCGACGCTCCGGGCGGCGACAGTTGCGTTTCAGATCGAAACGACGGCCATGCCCAGACGTTCCGTTCGGCTGGACTGAAGGATTCCCACCGGCAACGGCTGGTGCCGCCGTGCGGTTACCACCAAGATCGCGATCCGGCGTACTCCGTGGTGTCCGCTCGTCGCCGGTGCGGCCTTGCACTTTAGAAGCAGCATCGTTGATGCTGTTACCGGACAAGCCGCCCACTGCACGTGCCAGAGCCGGAAAGAAGCGACCATGTCGATGCTCACGTTGACCTACCACCCGCTCGAGAGGCTCCCGGTCACCAGACCCGTGGAGCGGCTTGCCTATGTGGCTGCACGTTGCACCGGCTTGCGCGTGCTCGACCTCGGAGCCTACGACGAGACGCTGAGGGGAAAACCACAACATGCGTCGTGGCGTTGGCTGCATGGAGAAATAGCCAAGACGGCAGGCGAAGTTCTCGGTGTCGATTCGTGCGAGGAAGTGCGTGCGAAAGGCGAACTACGCACCGAATTCGGCACCCGCATCGTGCACAGCGACGTCGCGGACCTCTCGCACATCGTCCGCGAGTTCCGCCCCGACCTCATCGTCGGCGGGGAACTGATCGAACACACGCCGGACACACTCGGCTGGCTCGCGCGCCTGGCCGACGACGCACCGGGAACTCGCCTGCTGCTGACGACACCCAACGCGACGTCGATCCTCAACATCCTGCTCGCCTTGGTCAACCGCGAGAACCAGCACGAAGACCACCTTCACACGTATTCCTACAAGACGCTGTCCACGCTGGCGCGAAGACTCGAACTGCAAGAGCCGGTCCTGACGCCCTACTACTACCACTCCGAGCAATTCCGCGGACGCGTGCCGGCTCCGGTGGTTCCGCTGATCGTTGCGATCGACTACCTATTCCTGATGCCGATCCAGTATCTCTTTCCGCTCACCGCTTTCGGCTTCATTCTCGAAGCCAGATTTGGACGCCCTTAGCGCGAGATCGCCAGGCCGGTCGCTCGCCGCGCTTGCTCGAGCAGCGAGAACGAGGCCAGCCGACGGCGCCTAGATGCCCTGATGGCTCCCGCGGCGAGCCGTCGCCGGGATGAGGCTCCCCGGTTTCGGGTCGGCGAAGGACGGCAGGACTGCGCGCCTGTGGTCGTGCCGGGCAGTCGCACTGTCGGCCGTCGCACTGGCTCCGGCACGCGTTCTTGCTAAACATTGCGGGTTCGACGGAGACATCGCATGGCAAATAGCTTCAAGGTAGGGGTTCTCGGCGCAACCGGCATGGTGGGGCAGCGGTTCATTTCGCTGCTGGCAAATCATCCGTGGTTCAAGCTCACGCTGGTCGCCGCCAGTTCCAAGTCGGCAACGCAGCGCTACGGTGACGCGGTTGCGGGCCGCTGGGCGCTGGGCAGCCCGATCCCGGCTGCTGCTGCCGACCTCGTGGTGCAGGAGGCTTCGGACGTCGCGCGGGTGGCCGATGCGGTCGACTTCGTTTTTTGCGCAGTCGACATGAGCAAGGACGAAACCCGCGCGCTCGAAGACGCCTACGCGCTGCGCGAAACGCCGGTGGTTTCGAACAACAGCGCTCATCGCGCAACTCCCGACGTGCCGATGATGATTCCCGAGGTGAACCCGGAGCATGCGGTCGTCATCGCCGCGCAGAGAAAGCGCCTGGGGACCAACCGCGGCTTCGTAGCTGTAAAGCCCAACTGCTCACTGCAGAGCTACGTGCCGGTCGTCCACCCGCTGCTCGATCTGTCTCCGACCAGGATCGCGGTAGCGACGTACCAGGCGATCTCCGGCGCCGGCAAGACCTTCGAGAGCTGGCCGGAGATGAACGACAACGTGATCCCCTTCATCAAGGGCGAGGAAGAAAAGAGCGAGCAGGAGCCGCTCAAGATCTGGGGACGTCTGGAGGGGAACGCGATCGTTCCGGCGCGTGAGCCGGTCATCTCGGCTCAGTGCATTCGTGTTCCGGTGAGCGACGGACACATGGCTGCGGTGTTCATGTCACTTGGCCGCAAGGCGTCCAAGGAGGAAATCATAGCGCGCTGGCGCGAGTTTTCCGGCAAGCCGCAGGCGTTGGGTCTTCCGAGCGCTCCCAAGCCGTTCCTCACCTACTTCGAAGAAGACGCACGTCCGCAGACCGCCATCGATCGCAACGCCGGCAACGGCATGGGTGTGACCGTCGGCCGTCTGCGTCCCGATCCGATCTTCGACTATCGCTTCGTCGCGCTATCCCACAACACGGTGCGCGGCGCTGCCGGCGGCGCGGTGCTCACGGCCGAGTTGCTGTGCGCCGAAGGGTATATCGAGCCCAAGTAGGGCATCGCAGGTCGTGTGCGCGATCGACGCGCCGTTCGAAGTCCTGTCCGACGCGAGTCCGGCGATCTTGCGGGTCGGCTTCGTGCGGGTTTACGGTAGCGTTGGACCGTCGCGCAGGATCGCCCCGTAGCCTTCGCGAAACGTCGGGAAGAGCAGGCGATAACCCGAAGCGATCAGCCGGTCATTGCGGCAGCGCTTACTCGACGCGCGCTCCCACGGGCGAAGTTCGCCGGCAGGTCGCGTGGGCGGTTCAGACTTGTGCAGTTGTTCCGCCAGCCAGCGCAGCACCGTGCGGTTGTCGGCGGGTTCGTTGTCGGCGGCTAGATAGAGCGGCAGCGGATCGGGGATGCCGGCCAGATGTCGCAACACCCCGGCGCAGTCGTCGCGATGGATGCGGTTGGTGTAGACGACGGGCCCGCCGGTGCAGGTCGCGGTTCCGTCGCGGACGCTCGAGACCATGCGCCCGCGGCCCGGCCCGTAGATGCCGGCCAGTCTCACGACCACCGACTCGAACGGGCTCGCGTGCAGCAGGTGCTCTGCTTCGAGCAAGCGGCGGCCCGAAAAGCCTCGAGGCTGGGTGGGGGACGTTTCGTCGACCCACCCGCCGTCGTTCTGCTCGTACACCGCGGTGCTGGAGGTGAACAGAATGCGCCGCGGCCGCTGAGCCAGCAGTGCATCGATCAGGTTGCGCAGGCCGTTGACGTAGACGGAAACGTAACCTGCGTCGTCGTGACGTTCGGGCGCAACGGTGAAGAAGACCAGATCGAGATCCGCGGGCAGATTTCGCAGCGTCTCGGGCTTGGTCAGATCGGCCGCGAACGGGTGGAGCGGCGCGGGCAGATCGGCTGGTGAAGGCGACAACCCCCACACCTCGTCCCCGTCCGCGGCAAGTTCGAGTCCGAGCTTGGTTCCGACGAAACCGCAACCGGCGATGAGTACACGTTCCATTCGTGCTTCATTCCCCGATCGGCAAGTCAGCGCAAGGGTGTCAGCGGCAACTGCCGTTGTTCGATGCTGCGTCGGCGACCGCTGCTGCGCGTGGCCCAGCCATGACGATACCGACGGTGAATCGTGGTCTGTGCGACGATGCCACGCGTCAGCGCAGGCGCTACCAACTGTCTGCCACCGTTCGCGCCGACTTGGCCTCGGATCTAATCGGTGGCGGGCCGTGAACATTCTCGACCGCACGCCGCGACGGCTCTTCCAACGTGGCGACGGCTTGCGGCGATGCCAGCGCGAACTCGACCGCACGCCTCTCGTCCGGGCCCAGCGCTGCGAAGGCCGCATGCAGTCGGTCGCGGCACCACACCCGGGTAACCCATTCGTAGACGCCGGGTGCCCGTGCTCGCATCACGCGAGCGGGAGCCGGGTCACAGGCGAAGTAGCGAAACCTCGGAGCGAAGAAATCGAAGTCGGCCTCGCCGGTGCGCGCGGGCGCATCGCCGGCTCGGGCTGCCTGCGTTCGTAGTGGTCGATGATCAGTGTCGTATCGACGAGCCACGAGCCGTCGTGACATTCGACCTGGGGGATCTACATCACTCCGGTGTGCCATGCGCAACGCTGTATGCCTCGCGGACTGAACGATTCGAGCCGGTAGGCGATCGCTTTGGCGCGCAGATACGCTTCCAGCTTCCCGGTGTAGTAGGAGCAGTCGCTGCCGTGGACGACCAGCGGGAGCGGAGCTTCGGGATCGGCGGAAGAGTTCATGGCGCGGCAGTTGAATCGCGCCCGATCGTTGGGGACAACGGGCGTTGGTCACGCGCGATCGCCCGCGACGATGCCACGGGACCTGCCGATCCTCCAGGCCATCGAGCACGAATCGGATGCCGACCTCGCACGCGAAGGGTTGCGCGCGGGTTGCGCGTCGGGGCGCCGAGCAGGGGAGTGCTGCCTGGGTCTACTGACTCGCGCCAGGAGCAGCTTGGGCGGGCGCCGGATCCGGCTTGCGTCCGACCACCAATAGGTAGGTCTGTCCCTCCAGGAACTGGGGGCCGTTCCAGTTGGGAGTCTCGCGTTTTTTCGACTCGTAGTAGCCGAGATAGCCCGTGCCGGTCGTAACCTCCTCGCTGAGGGTTCCGAGGGCGGTCTGCGCCGCGCGGATATACGACGGCGGGTCTTTGTCGGTGCCGATCAGCAACAGCAGGCCTGGTTTGAAGCGCACCCCCTGGTTGTCGAGGAGTTGCACGTCCCAGCCGGCGCCGCGGAAGACGCCGGCGATTTCAGTCGCAAATCCCGAGGCTTCGCGGTCACGCGGGTCGACGCGGATCCAGAGCTTCTTGTCGGTGCCGGTTTCGACGGCAAGGGCGTCGGTCATCACCTCACGGGTCAGCGGTCCTATCGTGCGGCCCGAGGGAACGCTGGTCGGCACTGTCTCCGCCGATGGCGCTGGAGCCTTTGCCGCGGCATCCAGCCTGCCCTGGGCCGTGGCCAACTCGAGCTGAAGGCTAAAGTTACGTTGAAGGAGAACCGCGATGGCGGCCGTCGCACCGGCGAGCAGCACGAGGAGGCCGACGAGCAGGATAGGAGAGCGTTTCATTGCGGGCCACAGTAGTCGAGGCTGGCTTCTCCCCCAAGCTCTCGCTGGCGCGGCGCATCCCGCCGCTCCCGTTGCGGACTCCAACCGAGAATTGTCCCCTGTACCCTTTTTTGCCATTGTGCGCAGCAAGAACGAAGCGATAGCTTGCTAGGCGGAGTCCAGGGAACGCGCCGATTGAAACCGGTCGCAGCAGGCCGACTGGAGCGCCGACGGTGGGGGGATCAGTCATGAAAGTATTCGCGCGACTGCTGGGTGCTGCCTTGGTAGCGGGCGCCGTTCTGTGGGGTGAGACAGCGAGCGCTCAGCCGATCCCGCAGGCCGTGATCAGCCCCGACCCGGTGCGGCCCTTCATCGGCGAGAACTTCTCGTTCTCGGTAAATTTCGACAACACCGCGGCGATCGGGTCCAACCAGGTCGGTTACAACGCTTTACTCGAACTGTTGATACCGGCTGAGGTAACTCTCAACCCCACACTTTCGTCGCCGGTGCTTGGCAGCATCTCGCCGACGGTTTCAGTGGTGGTGCCGCTCAGCGGCGTCGTCGTCAACACGATCACCGGCGAGATGCTGTCCGGCCTGACGCCGGGCATGACCTACTACCTGTACGAGTTGCCGCTCGGCAGCATGCCCCCCGAGCAACCCTCGGTAGATCTGGATTTCACCGCCTCAGTGGCGGCGACGCAGCTGCCGAACATCGCCATCACCCCCAATATCATTGCCGCGGCTTCCTTCGGTCTCGGTGCCGACCCGCTGCTGAATCCGGCCACCGACCCCGTGGTGCGCAACGCCATTGCCGGTGTCGTGGTGAGCCCGACGCCCAGCACTCAGGGCGCCGCCGACACCGCGGACGTGATCCCGGTGCTGTACATCCCGTACAAGACCTCTTCGGTCATCGACGGCAACGGCACCGCGACCGGCCCCAACTTCCCGATCCTCTATACGCTGTCGGCAGACATCGCCGAGCCGGCGACGATCAACTCGTTCAATTTGCACGACGCGATCCCCGACGCGATGCGCTTTACCGGCATCACCGACATTCAGGTCAACCCGAGTTCGGGCGACCCCAACGTCACCGTCACCTTTCAGCGCTACGATTGCGGAGGGCCGGAGCCAGTAGTCACGCTGTTCGGACCGGCTCCGCTGTCCACGATCGTCTACCCGCTGGTGCACCCGGACGGAACGGCCGACCTGACCCAGCCTCCGAACGACGTGCCGGGCGGTTGTCTGAACGTGACTTTCTCGGCACTGAGTGGCGAGGTCGGCGCCGACGACGTCAGCGTCACATACGAAGCCTACATCCCCGAGTTCGACGCCACCGGCGTGCGCATCCTGCCCGAGACCAGTGGCGGCGACGTCCCGGTTGCGAATGACGTGACCGGCTCCGGAGCCACGGCCACCGGCCCGTTCGGAACGCTCGATCTGCTGGGCAGCGACATCACCAGCGACCCGACCACCGTGGTCGGCAAGAGCCTGGACACCCAGAAGTCGGTCGCCCTTGCCGTCGACAACAACGCCGCCGGCACCACTCCGGGCGACATCGCGCGCTTCACGATCAGCGGCCAGATCTCCGACTACTTCGGCCACGACCAACTGGCGGTGCACGACCTGCTCGGCGACGGGCTCGACTTCGGCATCCTGAACCCGGGCAATGCCACGCTGACGCTGTCGCGAGAGAACGGCCAGACGCTGGCCAGTGTGCCGCTGTCGTTCACGGCGGTGGACGTCGACCCGGCACCCGACCGCACGATTCCGGGGCAGGAATACCCGTTCCCGGTCGCCGGCGGCGAGACTCTGCTGGTGACCCAGAACGCCAAGCCCGGAGAGGCGTCCGGAACCAGCCCCGGCTTCACCACGCTGGTGTTCGACCTGTCGCGCTTTGTCGGCAACCGCTGCAGCAGCACCGCGATCCCGTGCGCCGACGACGCGGACTGCCCCGGCGTGGAGACCTGCGTGCTGAGCGGCGACATGTCGGGCGGTTTCGTCGACCTCGTGTCGTACGCCACCGGCTTCCGCGCCGGAATCGACGACGACACGCGCTTCACCATCACGTTCGACGCGACGATCCAGGAATTCTACGAGAACCCGGCCAGCTACACCCAAGACGCGAGCATCGACTGCGGCGATTCGGTCGACAACAGCGAAACGGTCGCGGGCCACATCACCAGCGTGCTCGGCGGTCAGATCGACGCGGATTCGTCGGATGCCGCGCTGACTATCGCGGCGCCGACGGTGGAGAAGTTCCTGGTCGCCGTCAACGGCAGCGACGTACTTCCCAGTCCGGTGCGGGTGCTGCCCGGTGACGACGTCACCTACCTGCTGCGCACCACGATCCCGGTCGGCGACCTCGAAATCCTGATCCTCGACGATTTCCTGCCGATTCCGGTCTTCAGTACCGACGACCCCGACGCCGACGGCACCCCGAGCGCGTGGAGTTTCGACAACACCGTGCTGGCGGTGGGAAGTTACCCGGCCGCCGGCGTGGCGGCATTCGGTTCAGGTACCACCGTCAATCCTCCCGACTACGTCCCCACCGACAACCCGCCGACGATAAGCATCGACGCGCCCGGCAACAGCGTGGAATTCCACTTCCCCGACAAGGTCACGTTCCAGCCGACCACGCCGCAGCCGATCGTGGTCGAAGTGCTCTTCACGGTTCGCGTCACCACCGACCCGTTCGCCGACGAACTGTTCCTGACCAACTTTGCCCAGGCCACCTTCGGCAATTCGAACGACCGGGCCACCAATGCCGCGGTGGTGCGCTTCGTTCTGCGCGAGCCGAATCTGCAGATCACCAAGGGCGTGTCTGCCACCAGCGGGGCCGGTACGATCTCGCCCTCGCCCGCGACCCTTCCTGTCGACGGCAACCTGACCGGCGCCGACGCCGGCGACCTCGTTACCTACGTTATCACTGTCGAGAACCAGGGCGGTTCCCCTGCCTACGACGTCACGGTCACCGATCCTGAAGTAACCGGTCACGATCCCGGATCCTGCACGCTGGTTTCGGTCACTTCGGGCGACGGCGTCACGCCGCTCCCCTACACCGGCGACATCGCCGCCGGCGTGCACCTCACCAATCCGCTGGACGGCAACGACGGCACCCATGGCGCCCCGTACTCCACCGACACGGCGCTACTGACCGTCCAATGCACGTTGGCCGACGACGTGCAGCCGAGTTCGTCGGTAGTCAACCTCGGCACCGTCACGCGCTTCAACAACGACGGCGGCATCAATTTCGTCGATCCCGGCGACCCGTCCGCTTACCAGGACGACGCTGTCGTGACGATGGCACCACCGACCCTGCTCAAGACCGTCTCGTCGGTTGCGCCGCAGGCCGCCGGCCCGGGCAACGTCGCCGCCGGCGACGTCATCACCTACGCGCTGACCGTCACGCTGCCCGAAGGCCGGACCGACAGCCTGGTGCTGACCGACTCGCTGCCGGCCGGCTTCGAATTCCTCGCGCCGGTTACGGTAGATACGACCGGATTTGTCGGGGCCGTGACCGGCACCCCGGCGACGTCGGTCGGCGGAACTCCCGCCACCGGCGAGACCGTAACGATGAACTTCGGCACCGTTGATGTGACCGCCGACAACGACGCCGCCAGCAACGATTTCGTGGTAGTGCTGCAGGCGCGGGTGCGCGGCGACCTGGCGCAGAACAGCGCGCCGATCTCGGCGCAGAACAAGACCAACAACTCGACGCTCGACTACGACAGCAACCCGGGCGGGCCGCTGACTTCGAGCGCGGCGACGTCGTTCCGCGAAGCGGTGCTGACGATCACCAAGTCGATGGCACCCAACGGCGCCGACGCCGGCGACACCATCACCTTCACGCTGACCGTGAGCAACACCGGCACCGCGCCGGCCTACGACGTGGCAGTCTCCGACCTTCTCGACCTCACCGTCTTCGACGGCACCCCGATCGTATCGGTCAACGAGGGCACCACACCGGCCGGCTTCACCTACGCCTACGACGGCGCGGGCAACGTCAGCTACACGCTGGGTGCGGGACTGTCTATCCCGGCCGGCAGCTCGCGCGTCTTCACATTCACCGCTCTGCTGCGCGCCGACGTGGTCACCGGTTCGACCTACTCCAACACCGCCGACGTCGATGGCGACAGCCAGGACGGGACCGTCACGTCGGAACGCGCCACCAGCGACGACGACACCGCCAACCTGGCGCTGAAGGTCTCGGGATTGTCGAAGGTTCTGGCACAGACCTCCGAGCCGACCACCGACCCCGGCGACGGCAACCTGGCCGGCAATCCGCCGGTGCTGATCGGCGAAGTCGTCGATTATCGCGTCACGTTCACGATTCCCGAAGGCGTCACACGCATGGTCCGGCTCGCCGACGTGCTGCCGACCGGCATCTCGCACCTAGCCGCAACCGCAACGCTGGCGCGTAGCAGCGCGGCGCTGACGGCGGCCAACAACGTCGGCAGCGGACTCGGCATCAACGGCGAGGCCGCCGGCACGCTGGTGCCGATCACGTTGTCGGGGACCACCGGCACGATCCTGATCGACCTCGGCAACGTGACCAACTCCGACACCGACAACCTGACCGCCGAGACCTACACGTTGCGGCTCAAAGCCGTGATCCAGAATACCGCGGCCAACCAGGCCGGAACGCTGTTGCGCAATCGCGGCCGCATCTTGTACAGGACGGCGACCGGCAGCACCGACCTGCAGGTCAACTCGTCGTTCGTCAACGTCCACGTCGCCGAGTCGATCCCGGCTGTGAACAAGACCGCGTTGCCGGCCACCGGCCACGCCGGCGACGTCATCACGTTCCAGGCTGTCATCTCCAACATCGCCAGCGGTGCCAACGGGGCCAGCGGGTTCGACTGGACCTTCACCGACACGCTGCCGGCCGAGTACATCAACGCGGTCGTGGTCGGCGTCAATACCGCCGCTGCGCCCGGCGCGGCGGCGGCGGCGTCGTTCGGTGTCTTCCCGTTCCAGAACGTGCTGTCGGGAACCATCGATCAGCTCGATGCCGGCGAATCGATCACGGTCACCTACCAGGCCCAGATCGACGTCACCGCGCAGTTCGGCCAGACAGTGGTCAACACGATGTCGATTCGCGAGACCAGTCTGCCCGGACCCAACGGTACCGGCGCGGCCAACCCCAACGCCGCCGGAACCACCGACGGCGAGCGCACCGGCACCGGTGGGGTCAACGACCTGTTCACCAGCGACAACGCGCCGGTGGCGATCGACAGGCCGACGATCTCGAAGACGCTGGTCGGCCCACAGTCGTACTACGCGATCGGGCAGCGCGCGACGTTCCAGATCAGCGTCGGCGTGCCGGCCGGCACGTCCACGCTGTTCACCGTGCGCGACAACATGCCCGCCGATCTCGAACTGGTGCCGGGCACCATCGCGGTCGCGACCTTCCCGGGCTTCAGCGCCGCCAACGCACCGCTGACCGAGGCCAACACGCCGACCTTCTACAGCCGCAGCGGCGACCAGCTCGCGTTCGAGTTCGGCACCATCACCGCCACGGTGGCCGGCACCGTCACCATCACGTACGACGCCGTGGTCGAGGACGTGCTGGCCAACCAGGACGGGCGTCTGCTGCGCAACAACGTGACGCTCGAGTACACCAACCCGAGCGCCCCGCCCGCAACGCTCACGATCGGCCCGGTCAGCAACGACCGCGACGTACGTATCGGCGAGCCCAATCTGACGATCAGCAAGGCGATCACCTCAGGTGCGGTCGGCAGCGACGCCGGCGATACCATCGGCTGGCAGATCGCGATCGCGAACAGCGGTCACACCACCGCCTACCGGATGGCGTGGAACGACGTGCTGCCCGACGGCCCGGGGATGGACGACGGACTCGGGCAGATCTCAGGCGTCAACATCCTGGTCAGCGGCGGCAACGTCTACCTGAACGGCACTACTACTACGGTGCAGACCAGCGACGCGGTGGTGTCGACCACCACCAACGTCAGCGACACGATCTCGCTGCCTTCGCTCCAGATCGAGCCCGGAGCGACGATCACGATCTCGTTCAACTCGATCGTCGGCGCCGGCGTCACTCCCGGCCAGGTGTTAAACAACCTGACGGCCGCCACTTACAACAGTCTGGTCGCAGGCGTAGGCCGTGACGCCAGCAGCGACCCAACGGTGGATGACGACGACAATGCCGACCTCGACAACTACAGGGAGTCGGCCAGCCAGGGCCTGACGCTGGACTCGCCGATCGCGATCGACAAGAGCGTGGCGCGGCCCACCTACGCGATCGGCGAGGACGCGGTCTTCAGCGTCCGCGTCGACGTCTTCGAAGGTGTGACGCAGACGGTGCTGGTCACCGACGAGCTGCCGCCGGGACTGACCTACCGCAGCCACTCGATCGCCGGCGGCAACATGGGGGTCAGCTTCTCAAACCCCGGCTACAACGTTCCGACCATCGGGGTGGGCGGCGGCGGCGGCCAGACCATCACGTTCGACTTCGGCGATATCACCGACGTGCCGAACCTGAGCGTGCTCGACGATTTCGTGACCATCGACATCGTCGCGCGCATCGACAACATCCTTGCCAACCAGAACACCACGGCGCTGGAAAACAACACTTGGTTGACCTACGGCCCCGGAGCCACGCGCCTCGACTTCGACACCGATGCCGGCGCCCCCGGCATCCAGGGACTCACCGTGACGGTGATAGAGCCCGACCTGACGATCACCAAGACGGTAGTGCCATCGTCGCAGTCGCTCGGCGACGTGGTGACGTTCTCGGTGACGGTCGCGCACAGCGGCACCAGCACAGCCGACGCCTTCGACATGGTCGTCACCGATACGATTCCGGCCGGACTCACCTACGTTCCGGGATCGGTCAATCCGCCGGCCGGGGCTTCGTTCACCGATCCGGTACTGACCGTCACCCACGCGTCGCTGACGCAGGCGGACGGCAGCTTCACCTTCACCTACGAGGCCAGCATCGACCCGGGCGCCGTGGTTGGCACGCCGCTGTTCAACGACGCCGACCTGGTGTGGGCGAGCATCCCGGGCGCCACCGGCGCACCCGACAACGGCCGCACCGGATCGGGCGGGGTCAACGACTACAACGACACCGACAACGAAAGCGTCACGCCGACGATCGCTGCGTACCTGGAGGCGGTCAAGACCGTCACGCTGCTGATCGACGCCGACGCCAGCACCACGGTCACTCCGGGCGACACGCTGCGCTACAACGTCACGCTCAGGGGTGAGAGCGGCACCGCGAACAACATCGTCTTCGCCGACACCGTCCCGGCCGACACGACCTACGTCGCCGCCAGCCTGACCACCGACGTCGGGGTTGCCGACGACAGCGCGGCGCCCGACCTGGTGGTGACGATCCCGACGATGACCGTCGGCAACATCGCCAACATTCGCTTCGACGTCACTGTCGATCCCGGCACGCCGACCGGCACGATCCTGTCCAACCAGGGCGTGATCGACTCCGACGAAACCGTCCCCGAGCCGACCGACCAGGACGACACCGACAGCAACGGCGACCAGCCGACCACGATCCCGGTGGGCGGCCCTTCGCCGCCGGCCCAGCCGCTGCGGGCCGACAAGATCGTCGGTTTGTGGATCGACGCCGACGCCAGCGCCAGCGTCACCGGCGGCGACACGCTTCGCTACACGATCGTGCTGCGCAACCTCGGCGCGTCGGCGCTCACCGGCGTGACGTTGAACGACGCGATCCCCGCCGGCCTGACCGGCGTCCTCGGTTCCGGCATCGTGAGCGGAGCAGGGGCGAGCATCGTGCTGACGACAACGACGGTGTCGGTTACGGTACCGTCGATCGCCGCCGGCGACTTCGAGGTCGCCAGATTCGAAGTCACCATCGACGGGCCGCCGCTGTACGACGGCAGCGGCGACGGTGATCCGCTGCGCGAGACCTTCATCAACCAGGGAACCGCCGATTCCAACCAGACCCCACCGGTGCTCACCGACTCGGACGGGGATCCCACCGACGGCGAACAGCCGACCTCAATCGGCGCGGTCGATGGCGTTGCAGGTGCGCCGGTCATCGACCTCGAAAAACGCGTGACGCTGGCGGTCGACAACGACGGCGACGGACTGGTCGATCCGCTCGACGTGCTCGAGTACGTGCTGACGCTGCGCAACAGCGGCACGGCCGAGGCTCTCAACACGGTGATCACCGACCCGACGCCCAACGACACCACGGTGGTAGCCGGTTCGGCGACCTCGAGCCGTGGCATCGTCGTCAGCGAAGCTCCGCTGGCCGTCAACCTCGGTAACGTCCCGGCGGGAGGGTTCGCGCTGATCCGCTTGCGTGTCACGGTCGATGCCGGAACCCCGAGCGGCACCATCATCGTCAACCAGGCCACCGCCGACGGAGACAACTTCGCGCCAGAGCCCAGCGACGACAACGGCGACGACGGCGACGGAAAGAATCCCAACCGCACTCCGGTAGACACCGGCCCACCGGGAGGCGGAGGCCCGGGACAGCCTTCGTTCGACAAAGCGCTCACGGCCACCAGCGAGGCACACACCGCCGGTGCTTCGCTGGCGATCGGCGAAGTCGCGACGTTCCAGCTTGCCGCGACGGTGCCGCCCGGAAGCACCCGGCAGATCACGCTGTCGGATACGCTGCCGGCAGGGCTCGCGTACATCGCCGGAAGCGCCCGGCTGCAGCGGATCTTCGACACCGGCCTGAACGGTTCGGCCAACCCCGGCGGCATCAACGGCGCCGCGTCCGGCACCTTCGTCGCGCTCGCCGACGGCAGCGACGTCGTGGTGGCGGGACAGACCATCAGCGTCTACCTCGGCGACGTCATCAACTCCGACGCCGCGCCGAACGACGAGAGCTATGTGCTCGAGTACCGCGTGCTGGCTCTAAACGACGTCTCGAACCAGGCCGGGACGGTGCTCGACAACCTCGGCACCCTCACCTACTGGGACGGCCTGTCGCAGACCCGGACCCTGACCGACACGCAGAGTCTCGAGGTGTTCGAACCGCAGACGACGATCACCAAGACCGCAGTCCCCGACAGCGTCGCGGCCGCCGGTGGAAGCGTCACGTTCACGATCAACGTCACCAACCCGGCCGGCCCCTCGACCTTGACAGCCTTCGAGGTCAGCGTGAACGACACCGTGCCAGCGTCCTTCACCGGCGTCAGTGCGGTGGGAGTCGTCGCCGGCGGCGGGGTCTCGGGCGTGGTCAACGCCAGTGCCGGCAACGCGATCAGCGTCACTGCCGCAGTGTTCCCGGCAGGCGGAACGCTGACGCTGACGTTCACCGCCAACATCGCGCCGCCGTTCGCCACACCATCGATCGACAACACCGCCACCGCGACCTGGACCAGCCTGCCGGGAAACAACGGCAGCGGGTCGGCAACTCCCGGAGCCTCGGGTGCGAGCAACGGCGAACGCAACGGCAGCGGCGGCGTCAACGACTACGCCACCGACGACGTCCAGACGATCGTGACGCCGGTGCTGTTCCTGGCCAAGAGCGACAATCCGGACCCGGTGACACCGGGTGCGCCGCTAACCTACACACTGCTGGTCACAAACACGGCGACCTCGGCGCTGACAAACGTCGAGGTGGTGGAAACCTACGACCCGCGCACGACGTTCGTATCGGCGAGCCCGGCGCCGAGCGTCGGCGACAACCGTTGGGTGATCGGCACGCTCGGCGCCGGAGCGCAGACCACCATCTCGATCACCGTCGATGTCTCCGGAGCCGTCGCCGAGGGTGACAGCCTGCTCAACTCGGCCACGGTCACTGCCGATGGCGGCGCCACTGCCACCGAGGGCGAGAACACCGCGGTCACGGTGCACGGCAGCGGCAACGCGCTGCTCGACCTGAACAAGTCGGTATCGCCGGCGCAGGTTCCGGCGGGTGGCGTGCTGCACTACACGCTGGTGGTCAGCAACGCAGGCCCGGCCACTTCCTACGCAACCACGGTCGACGACGTGTTGCCGTCGAGTCTGACCTATATGAATGCCGCCCCGACGCCGACCACGGTAGCCGGCAACCTGCTGTCCTGGGACATCGGCGATCTGGGGGCGGGGGCCTCGACCACGATCGAGGTCTTCGCCAGAGCCGGATCGGGGCTGATCGCCGGCACGCTGATCGACAACTGCGCCACCGCGCAGGGCGACGACGGACCGGGGACCACCGCGAATGCCGGTCTGCACGCGGAAGGATGCGCCGCCAACACGTCTTCGGGACCCGGCGGCGGCTCCGACCTCGACCTCGTCAAGAGCCACAGCGGGGTCTTCGAGACCTGCGGTGAGGGACTCTACACGCTGCGCGTCAACAACCTGGGTCCGGACGCCTCCGGCGACGTGATCACGGTCACCGACGTGCTACCCGCCGGAGTGACCTACTTATCGGCGAGTGGCAGCGGCTGGACCTGCGCGGCCACCGGCCAGATCGTCACCTGTGGGACGACCGGCGTGATCGCCGCGGGAGAGAGTTCGCCCACGATCGCGCTGAGCGTGGCAATCGGCGAAAGCGCCTATCCGACCGTCAACAACACCGCGAGCGTCTCGAGCCTGAACGACCCCAACCCGGTCAACGACACGACCACGCACGGCACTACCGTCCGCGCCGGGTCGTGCACTCCCACGCCGCCGCCGGGTTCGTGTCCGGTCTCTCTGAAGAAAGTTCACTCGGGCAACGCCAATCCGGACGGGCAGATCCAATACACACTGCAGTGGTCGAACGCGTGCAAGTCCGACCTGACCGACGTGACGATCACCGATCCGCTGCCGCAGGGACTCCAGGTTCTGTCGGCGACGTCGTCGGACGCCTCGGTGACGATCTCCGACAACACCGTGACGTTCCACGTCGCGGTATTCAACGCGCACACCACCGGCAAGGGCTTCATCACGGCCCACGTCGATGCGGAGGCCGCTCCCGGAACCGAGATCAAGAACGTCGTGACGCTAAGCGACGGCTCGGGGAATCTGGCGACTGCGACCAATTTCTTCCGGATTCGCGGCGGCAGTGCCGGTGCTTCGCGGATCAGCTGTTTCGTGCGCGCGCAGGTTTACGTGCAGCCGGGCCGCTACGTCAAGTACGAGGTCCGCTACAAGAACGGTTCGGATTCCAACGAGCTGTCACTGAGGCTGCCGGACGAAGTCGCCATCGACAGGATTTATCCGGAACCGGATTGGCGGCAGGGTAACTCGCTGTACTGGGGTACGCTCGCGCGCACCTCGGGCAAGGTGACGATCAACACGGTGGTCAGCCTAACCGCCCAGGACCAGACGCTGCTGACCGGCAGCGCTGTGCTGGACGACGGGGCCGGCAACGTCGCGGTCTGCGAAACGGTCAGCGAGGTGGCCCGCTACGAGAAGCTGTTCGCCTCTCTGAAGGCGCAGTCTCACGCTCGGCCCGGCCGCGAGATCCGCTACACCGGACGCTATCGCGAAGCCGTCGGCGCCAACCAGATGACCGTGGCGCTACCGAAAGAGGTGACGGTGGTGAGCGCGACGCCGACGCCGAGCACTACCGTCGGAAACACGTTGATCTGGAACAACCTTCCGCTTCCGGCCGGGGTGGTCAAGGTCGATGCCGTCGTCAGCAGCGTCGCCGACGGAACCGTGCTCGTCGGTAGTCTGACCATGACCGACGAGACCACCGACGTGGTGGTTTCCGAGGCGCAGACCTCGGTCGGATCCGCAAGTGCGACCGACGTCGGCGGCGGCCAGCTCACGCTGAGTCTGAGTGCGCTGCGGTCGGCCAACGCCGGGGTCACCACCGACGTTTCCGCTCGCTACGCGGGCATGCAGCCATCGGGTTCGGTGACGGTCGTGTTGCCGCCGCAGATGAGCCCGGTGCTTGCGGTGCCGGCCGCGCAGATATCCGGGAACACCGTGCAGTGGCCCGGCCTGTCGGCCGTCGGCGGTTCGATGAAACTACGCGTCGAGATCGACGCCGCAGCGCCTTCGGGCTCCACGCTGATCATCGACGGGTCGGCGACCGACGCGAGCGGAGCCTCGGCGACGGCTCAGGCCAAGACCTCGATCAAGCAGGACGGGAATCCCCCCGCCGCGTTGTCGATGACGCTGACGCTCCCGAAGACGGTGACCAAGGGGAGCACGGCCGACATCTACGCCAAGTACGACGGTCTGCAGAACATCGGAGACTTGATGCTTACGCTGCCGGCCGGGCTGACCCTTGAGCGCGCGACTCCCGACAGCGCGCAGAGCGTGGGGAACACCGTCGTGTGGAGAGGGCTCGGCGGCAGCAGCGGTTCGCTGAAGGCTCGGGTTCTGGTTTCCGTCGGCGTCGCCAGCGGGACCCCGCTGGCGGTCGGCGGCACGCTGCGCGACAGCAACGGCACGACTGCCGTGGCTGCGGGCAGCACGTCGGTGCGCTAGAAAGAAACTAGTCCACGGGCTTGACGCACCATAGAGAAACCGACCTCAATGTCGACGCCGCTGCTATCCGACTCCAGTTTCATCCGAAAGGGTCGCCCGAAGGCCGGTGGGGAACTAGTCAGGATCGAGTGAGCGGCTCCGAGGCGCGTCGCCGAAAGCGGACGTGCGGGATTTCCGAAACGCGAACGGCCCGCCACCCGTGAAGGTGGCGGGCCGTTCTTGCGTGAGGCCGGAGGCACTGCGACTTCAGCAGTCGTAGTACATCTCGAACTCGTGGGGATGCGGGCGCAGCCGGATCGGATCGATCTCGCGCGTGCGCTTGAACTCGATCCAGGTCGATAGGAAGTCCTCGGTGAACACGTCGCCCTTGAGCAGGAAGGTGTGATCCTTCTCGAGTGCAGCCAGTGCGTCGGCCAGCGATCCGGGAACGCTTGGGACGTCCTTCAACTCGGCCTTCGACAGCGAGTAGATGTCCTTGTCCAGAGGCTGACCCGGATCGAGCTTGCGCTCGATGCCGTCGAGCCCGGCCATCAGCATTGCCGAGAAAGCCAGATAGCCGTTGGCCGTCGGGTCAGGGAAACGCACTTCGATGCGCTTGGACTTCGGCGACGGCGAGTACATCGGAATACGTACCGAAGCCGAACGGTTGCGGCTCGAGTAGGCGAGGTTGACCGGCGCTTCGAAGCCCGGCACCAGGCGGTGGTACGAGTTCATCGTCGGGTTGGTGATCGCGCACAGCGCCTTGGCGTGGTGCAGGATGCCGGCGGTGTAGTGCAGCGCCATCTGCGACATGCCGCCGTACTTGTCACCCGCGAACAGCGGCTTGCCGTCCTTCCACAGCGACTGATGGCAGTGCATGCCCGAGCCGTTGTCGCCGAACAAGGGTTTCGGCATGAAGGTTGCCGTGCGGCCGTGACGGCGCGCGACGTTCTTCACGATGTACTTGTACCACATCAGGATGTCGCCCATCTCGACGAGCGGCGAGAAGCGCACGTCGATCTCGGCCTGGCCGGCGGTGGCGACTTCATGGTGCTGGCGCTCGACGCGAATGCCGACCTGCTCCATCAGCTGACACATCTCGGTGCGCATGTCCTGGAAGTGGTCGGTCGGCGCTACCGGGAAGTATCCTTCCTTGTAGCGGATCTTGTAGCCGAGGTTCTGCCCGCCGTCGTCGGCGGAGTTCCAGCACGCTTCGATCGAATCGAGCTCGTAGTAGCCCATGTTCGAGCTGGTCTGGAAACGCGCCGAGTCGAACACGAAGAACTCGGGTTCGGGGCCGAAGAACGCGCTGTCGGCCAGCCCGGTCGAACGCAGAAACTCGGCGGCCTTGCGCGCGATGTTGCGCGGGTCGCGCGTGTAGCGCTCGCGGGTCAGCGGATCTTCGATGTCACAGATCACGGAAAGGGTCGGCCTCTCCATGAAGGGGTCCATGCGTACGGTCTTGGCTTCGGGAATCACCAGCATGTCGGAGGCGTTGATGGCCTTCCAACCGCGGATCGACGAACCGTCGAAACCGAGTCCTTCTTCGAAGATCTCTTCTTCGAATTCGCTGATCGGGATGCTGAAGTGCTGCCAGGTTCCCAGCAGATCACAAAACTTGAAGTCCACCACTTCGGCGTGGTTCTCCTTGGCGAACTTCAGGGCTTCCTTCGCTGTCATTGCTTGCGGTCCTCCTAGTGCGAAAAATACGGTGTCTACGTCTCGATGGCTGCGGCGCGATCAACGGGTCGCGCGTGTATGGACAATTTCGATGCGAGCGCGAATCTACTGGCCTCCGGGCGGTGCCGCTCGCTACAGCGCCGCCTCTCCGGTCTCGCCGGTACGGATCCGGACTACCTCGTGAACCGTCGTGACGAAGATCTTGCCGTCACCGATCCGCCCGGTGCGGGCGGCGTTGGTGATGGCCTCGATGACCGGTTCCACTTGGTCGTCCTTGACGATGATTTCGAGCTTTACCTTGGGGAGGAAATCGACGACGTACTCGGCGCCGCGGTACAGTTCGGTGTGGCCGCGCTGGCGTCCGAACCCCTTCACCTCGCTGACGGTGATCCCCTGGATCCCGACTCCGCCGAGGGCTTCCTTCACCTCGTCGAGCTTGAACGGTTTGATGATTGCTTCGACCTTTTTCATTGCGTGAGCTCCTTGCCGATCTCAGGGCTGCCCGGCGTAGCTATCCGTTCTCGGACCGCGTTGCGTTCGTCCGAACCGACGCGGCAGTAGCGTAGCGCCGAGGCATTCGGTGCTGCCGATGGCCTTGCCTGGATATGCCGAGTGCAATTGCGGTGCCAGCGCCGGCCGTCAAAATCCCAGTAAATTCGAGAGTATTTCGACTGCCTCGTGCCTCTAAACCCGGCACTGCACGCCAACTGGGCAGACATCCATCAGGCTACCATTCCCGCGGACTTCAGCACGTCGTAGGCGGCGTTGATGCGCCGCATACGCTCTTCGGCCACACGCCGGAATTCTTCGCCGAGATGCGTGACCCGGTCGGGATGGTTCTCCATCGACAGGCGTCGCCAGGTCTGCTTGATCTCATCGGCACTGGCGCCCGGGTCGAGGCCCAGCACCGCCAGAGCCTCGGCCGTAGGGTCGCTGCGCACGGTGCCGAAGCCCGGCGTTTCCCCGAAGCGCCCCTGCCAGGCAAAGCCGCGCATGAAAGCCGCCAGCCCCAGGTAGCGCGAGACCTCGTCGAGAAACGCGCGTTCGGCGGGGCTGACGTTGCCGTCGGCCTGGGCCACCCGAGTCAGTACCTCGATCGTGATGAGGCGGGCCTGGATGTCGAAATCCCCGACCAGTCTCTGGCAAAGATCCGCTACCGATTCCGTGGAGGTCTGCGCTTCCTTGATCAGGTCGCGGACCCACAGCAGGCGCTCGCCGCTGTATCCGAGGTCACGTTCGAAGAAGTGGCGGATCACCGTCACCTCGCGGCGATCCAGAGGGCCGTCCACCTGGGCCAGCCGCACCAGCAGAGCCACCAGGGTTTCGACGTAGCGATTGTGGCGCTCGGATTGGCTGCTGGTGTAAAGACGCACCGCATGGCGACGCAGCCACCAGCTACCGATGGCGGCAGCCGCCAACGTGAAGACCGCGAAGAACAGCGCCAAGCGGGCTAGGCCGATCAGCAGCGGCCCGCCGCCGACCGCAAGCATCAGCAGCAAAAACAGCAGACAGCCGAGGTTGGGGCCGTAAATCACGCGGCAACGCGGGACGGGAAAAGAAGTGGTCGGGGTGAGAGGATTTGAACCTCCGGCTCCTGCGTCCCGAACGCAGTGCTCTACCAGGCTGAGCTACACCCCGATTCGGGATCCCTGAAAGACCGGACCGAATAACACGGCAGGGGTGGAAAGCGAAGCCCGGCCGCACTGAGTCGACCGATCCCTAGCACCCTGTCGAAAAAGCGTCGTGAGCCCGTTCAAAATGGTCCAGATGCAAGGCGCGCGCGAAATGCCGCGAGCGGAGGCGTAGCGCAGCTACGTCGTAGCGAGTGGTTTCGCGCGCACTAGCCCCGAGCTGGCGAGGGGCGAGCTCGAGTAGACAGGCGTGATCCTCGCCCGTCGCCAGCTCCGCGCTCGTGGGCCATTTTCAACGGGATCCTAGCAGTCTCGTAGCGCGGCGATGGTTGCCGCGTAGTCCCTGCTGCGGAACACCGCCGAGCCAGCCACCAGCACGTCGGCGCCGGCCTTGGCCGCCATCTTTGCGGTCGATACCGGTCGCGCCGGCGTCGTCTCGGCGCTAATGCCACCGTCAATCTCGAGCAGGCACGAGGCGCCGGCGCGTTCCCTGGCTTGTCTGAGCGCGCGCAGCTTGGGCAAGGCACGTTCGTCGAAAGGCTGTCCGCCCCACCCGGGTTCCACGCTCATCACCAGGATCAGCGCCGCACGCTCGACCAGCGGCAGGACGGCTTCGACCGCGGTGCCGGGATTGATGACGATGCCGGCCTTGGCACCGTAATCCTCGATGATGCGAAAGGCGCGCTCGGCGCCGGCAATGTCGCCGACCACTTCCCAGTGCACCGAAACGTAGCGCTCGGCGCCGGCGCGGTCGCTGCGCTGCAACGCTTGGAGAAAGCGCGGCGCGTACTTCTCGGGCTGCTCGATCATCAGGTGCACGTCGAGCGGCAGCGTGGTCAGGTCGCGAATACCCGCGACGACCACCGGACCGATGGTCAGGTTATCGACGAAGTGCCCGTCCATCACGTCGACGTGGATCCAGTCGGCGCCGGCCGCGGCCACCGCTTTCACTTCTTCGCCGAGGCGGCCGAAATCCGCCGATAGAATCGAGGGTGCGATCAACGTCACGCGGTCTTATACGAAGCCGGCCGCAGGCGGGCAACCGGCGGCGGGTCTACCACGTTGCGTCGCGCGGCCGGATGGAACGGCGTGACGTAGTTGCCGGCGGCGAGGTCAAGCGCGTCGCAGCAGCCGCACCGCAAAGAATCCGTCGAGCCCGTGACGGTGCGGGTAAGTGCGCAGCGCGCCCTCTTCGTCGCACAGCGCGGCGATGTGCGGCGGCAGCGCAGCGAGCGAGTCGCGGCGGAACTCCGCGTGCGTGGCGAGGAAGCCGCCGACTACCTCTTCGTTCTCGCGCTGCGAAATCGTGCAGGTCGAGTAGACCAGGCGGCCGCCCGGACTCAGCAGCGAAGCAGCGCCGGCCAATATCGAGCGTTGGCGTTCGGCCAGTTGCTCGATGTCGGCGGGGCTGCGGCGCCAGCGGATTTCCGGATGCTGGCGCAAGGTACCCAGTCCCGAGCACGGCGCATCGACCAGCACTGCATCGAACCGCGGCTGGCCGGCGGCTTCGGCGGCGAACACGCGCACGTCCTGGTTGCGGATCTCGACGCGTGGACCGGTGCCCGCAGTGCGGTGCGGAGTACCGATCACGGCGGTGCGCTGCGAGATTTCGATGCCGGCGGCGCCGAGTGCGGCTTCGATGCGTTCGCGTGCGCGCGGCGCCGGGTCGATGGCGACTACCGCGCCGGCGGTGCCGACCAGCGCGGCGATGTAAGCGGTCTTGCCGCCGGGCGCAGCGCACGCGTCGAGTACGCGCCAGCCGGGCTGCGGGTCGAGCATCTCGACCACGAGTTGAGATGCCTCGCCTTGCAGGGTGGTGAGTCCCGCGGCGGCTTGGGCCGCGCCCGCCACCGCCAGCGCGCGCGCGCCGAAGCGCCCTCTCGCGGCGACGATGCCGCGCGCGGCAAGAGCGGCGACGACGTCTTCGACGTTCTGGCAACCGAGCGCCCGGTGGACGGTCGGCGCAGCCTCGTTGTCGGCTTCGAGCAAGGCCTCAGTTTCGGCCTCGCCGAGTTCGTTGCGCCACATCGCCACCAGCCAGTCCGGGTGCGAAGTCGCGACGGCGAGTCTGGTGTCGGCGGGGGCCTGGGGGGGCGCCACCAGTCCTTCACGCTGGGCGCGTCTGAGCAACGCGTTGACGAAACCCGCTGCACTCTTGGTACGCCGTCGCACCAGGTCGACGCTGGTCGAGACGGCGGCGTAAGCGGGAACGCGGTCGAGGATGCCGAGTTGGAACAGGCCCAGCCGCAGCGCGATCCGCACGCAAGGGTCGAGCCGTTCCACCGGGCGCGACGCGAAAGTCTCGACGGTGTGATCGAGGGTGCACTGCCAGGCCAACGTTCCGTAGACGAGCAGCGTGGCCAGAGCGCGGTCTGCGCCTTGCAACGCGCTGGCATCGAGGGCCTTGGCCAGACTCTCGTCGCCCCACGCGCCGCGCTCGACGTCGAGCAGCACGTCGAGCGCGAGCGAGCGCGGATCAGACTCGGCCACTTTCGTCGGGTTTGCCGGTGGTGTCGGCGGTGCCGTCTCGTGCCGCGCACTGCGAGTGCGAGGCGCCGAGTCTGCGATGCGTGTCGCCGCTGCGCCGTCCGCGCTGATAATCGCGGCCGCTCATCGCGCGGCGGCCTTCGGGCTGCACGCTGACGAGTTCGACGATTCCGCGTCCGCAGGCCACCAACAGGCCGCTGCCGGGCGTTGTCGCGTCGAGAATCGTTCCGGCCGGGCTCGTGTCATCTTCGCGCCCGCGTCGCGTAGCCGTCTCGGCGCAGTCTCGGGCGGTGCTCGCGGTATCGGCGGACCCGCGTTCAGCGCAGGCGGCTTCTCTGGCAACCAACACCTTGAGCCGTACGCTAGCGTCGAACGTGAAGGCGCCGGGTCGTGGTGCGAACGCTCTTACACGGCGCACCACCGTGCCGGCATCTTCGTTCCAATCGATCGCGGCTTCTTCTTTGCGCAGCGGCGGCGCGAAGGTCGCTCGAGAATCGTCTTGAGGGGTGACCGTGACCGTGCCTGCCGCGAAACCATCGACCGCTTCGAGCAGCATCTGCGCGGAGAGGTCGGCCATCGCCGTGCGCAACTCTTCGGCGGTGGTCTGTGGCCCGATCGCGAGCGCGCGCGCCGAGATCATCGCGCCTTCGTCGAGGCCTTCGCTCATCTGCATGATCGTCACGCCGGTTTCGGTCTCTCCCTCGAGGATGGCGCGTTCGATCGGCGCGGCGCCGCGCAGCTTGGGGAGCAGCGAACCGTGCGCGTTGATGCAGCCGTAGCGCGGGATCTCCAGCACCTGCGGCGGCAATATGCGCCCGTAGGCGACGACGACTCCGAGGTCCGGAGCGATCTCACGCAGGCGCGCGGCGAACTCAGGTGTGCGCGGCGACGGCGGGTCGAGGACTTCTATGCCGGCCGCCAGCGCCAGCTCTTTTACCGGTGACGGCCTGAGTTCCTGACCACGGCCGCGGGCCTTGTCGGCGCGGGTCACCACCGCGCGCACACGGTGAGGCCCGGCCAGCAAGCGGCGCAGTGCAACCGCCGCGTACTCGGGTGTGCCCATGAAGATCAGGTCGAGCGACGCTGCCGCGGCCTTCGCGGTCACGGCGCGTGGTCCCCGAGGGAGCCCGTTGAAAATGGCCCTCGAGCGCGGAGCTGGCGACGCGCGAGGATCACGCCTGTCTACTCGAGCTCGCCCCTTGCCAGCTCGGGGCTCGTGCGCGCGAAACCACTCGCTACGGCGTACAGGAAGTACGCCTCCGCTCGCGGCTCGACCTTCACAGCGCGCCGGGCCACTGGCCGGGAGTCTTGTCTTCACTGACGCGCGCCTGCTTGAGCATGCGCTTGCGGTAGAGGCCGCGCTTGAGCGCCGAGATGCGGTCGATGAACAGGCGGCCGTCGAGGTGGTCGATTTCGTGCTGGATGCACACCGCCAGCAGGTCGCTGGCTTCGATCTGGATTTCCTTGTGCTCGATCGTCCACCCGCGCATCAGTACGTGGCGGGCACGGGTCACTTCGGCGGTGTAGTTGACGACGCTCAGGCAGCCCTCTTCCCAGACCACCGATCCGCTCGACTCGAGGATCTCGGGGTTGATGATCTTCAGCAGCTTCTTGCCGCGCGACTCGGTGTCGGTGTCGATGACGATCGCGCGACTGAGGAAACCCACCTGGGGCGCCGCCAGGCCGATGCCGTTGGATGCGTACATGGTATCGACCATGTCGTTGAGCAGCTTCGCGGTTCGCGAGTTGATCTGGGTGATTTCGGCAGCGTGCTTGGTCAGCAAGACGCTCGGATAGCGGTGGACCGACAGAACCGACACGGCGCTAATCAAAGGCAAACGCGGGCCGAGCGCAAGGCTCGTGCGGCCATCGTCGAGCCGCACTGCGCTCCGACAGGCCTGTCAACGAGCGGCGACGAGCCCGCTGCTGAGTCGTTGCCCCGGCGTTGCCGGCCCGCCGCACCTCCGCCAGCCCACGAAGAAAGCGTCGTGAGTACGTTCAGAACATGTCGACCGGATCGACGTCGATCAGCACGCGCACGCCGGCGCTGCGGGCCGCGGCGCTGACCGCGAGGCGGGCTCGCGACAGCGCGTGGCGGACCATCGTCGAACGCGGCGCACGCGCATGCACATGGTAACGATAGCGGTCCTTGACCTTCTCGATGACCGCCGGAGCCGGGCCGCGCACGACGAAGGCGGGGTCCGATGCGCCGGCCTCGGCCATCGCCCGCGCCGCCTGCGCCGCCACGCGTTCGGTGGCGCCGCGATCGGCTCCCTCCAGGCGCAGCATCCCCATGCGTGTGATCGGCGGATAGCCGAGTTCGGCGCGCTCGGCGAGTTCGGTTTGGGCGAACCCGTCGAAGTCGTTGCCGATTGCCAGCGCGATCGCCGGGTGTTCGGGCTGGTAGGTCTGCACCAGCACTCGGCCCTGCTCGCTGCCGCGTCCGGCGCGTCCGGCAACCTGCGTCAGCAACTGGAAGGTGCGCTCGGCGCCGCGAAAATCCGGTACCGCCAGTGCCAGATCAGCCTGCACCACTCCGACCAACGTCACGCCCGGAACGTCGTGGCCTTTGGCGATCATCTGGGTACCTATCAGCACGTCGATTTCGGCGCGCCGCCAGGCTCCCAGCGTCGATGCCAGCAGGCCGCGCTGCTCGGTGGTATCGCGATCGAGTCGTGCCACGCGCGCGCTCGGCAACAACGAGCGCACGGTGGTCTCGAGGCGCTGGGTGCCGAGTCCCTGTGAGAATAGCGCGTCGGCGCCGCAGCCGGGGCACCGCGCCGGTACCGCACGGCGCGCGTCGCAGTGGTGGCAGCGCAGTGTGCGGTCGTTCTGGTGCAGCGTCAGCGCCACGCTGCACGAGTTGCACTCGAGGGTCAGTCCGCACGACCAGCACTGCAGGCTGCGTGCATAGCCGCGGCGGTTGAGGAACAGCAGCGTCTGCCCGCGCGCTTCGAAGTTGGCTCGCATCGCGTCGATCAGCGGTTCGCTGAGTCCGCCGCCGGCTTCGAGGTCGCGGCCGCGCAGGTCTATGGCTTCCATGCGCGGCGGCGCGCTGGCGGTCACGCGGCTGGGCATGTGGAGGTGGCGGTAGCGGCCCTCGCGGGCGTGGCGCCAGCTTTCCAGCGACGGCGTGGCCGAGCCGAGAACGACGGGACACGACTCGATGCGGGCACGCATCACCGCCACGTCGCGGGCGTTGTAGCGTACGCCGTCGTCCTGCTTGTAGGCCGAGTCGTGTTCTTCATCGACGACGATGAGGCCGAGGTTCGGCACCGGCGCCAGCACGGCCGAGCGTGCGCCGACCGCGATCCTTGCCTCCGAGCGCGCCAGGCGGCGCCACTCGTCCCAACGCTCGCCGGCGCTGAGGTCGCTGTGGAGCACCGCCACCAGGTCGCCGAAGCGTCCGCGCAGGCGTGCCACCACTTGGTGCGTCAACGATATCTCGGGCACCAGCACCAGCGCTCCCGATCCCGCGGCCAGCGCCGTCTCGATGCTGCGCAGATAGATCTCGGTCTTGCCGCTGGCGGTAACTCCCTGCAACAAGAAAGTCGCAAAACCTCCGAACTCGCATTCGATCGCTGCTACCGCGCGGCTTTGCGCTTGGGTGAGTGTCGGCGGCGGCGAATCCTCGGTGAGGCCGCCGGGCGTGCGGTAGCGCTCGCTGCGGGTGAGCCGCACGATGCCGGCCTCGGCCAGAGCTGCCAGCGAATCCCCTGCCGACGGAAACACCTGCGTGAGATCGGCCAGCGTCGCGCGCCGGTGCGGCAGCGCGCTCAGGTGTTCGAAGATCGCGCGCCGCTTGGGAGCGCGCGCGAACAGCGCCGCGATGGCCGCGTCGTCGGGCATGCGCTCGACGCTGACCACGGTCTCGAACCTGGTGGTGGTCTTGGGCCGCGGCAGCAGATCCTCGATCGCGATCACGCCGCGCTCGGCCATCGAGAACAGCAGGCGGTCGATGGTGCGCCGTCCGAGCATCGATGCCAGGCGCGTCGGATCGGCGGCCTTGCCGATCTTCTCGAGCGCTGCCACCAACTGCTCTTCTGCCTCACCGTGAGCCGCGCTGCGGTTGCGCAGCGCGACCACCCGGCGCGACGTCGAGGTCAGCGTGCGCCCCACCGCCAGCGACAGCGTGTCGCCGAGGCCTGCCAGGTAGTACTCGGCCATCCATTCGAGAAGGTGCAGCAGTCCTTCGGTAACGATCGGCGCATCGTCGAGCACCGCCAATACGTTTCGGCAGGTGACGTCGTCGGGAGCCGCGTCGGCCATCTGCGTGACCAGTGCGGTGATGCGCCGCGGTCCGAGCGGCACCAACACGCGCATCCCCGCACGTACGTCGGTCGACAGTTCGTCGGGCAGCGCGTAGGTGAGCCGCTCGAGATCGGCGATGGCTGGAAGCGGCGTGACGTGGACGTAACGGATCACGGCAGAGTTGAGGATCGTGTCGCACGGTGGAGCGCGATTGTCGATGCGGGTGGTGCCGAGCCCAGCTCCGGCGGTGCGCGCGCCGGTTCGTGCGTGCAAGTTTTCGATTAACGTGCTCAGGTGCGTGCGACCATCGTGCTGGGGCACTGACTCCGCACGATGGGTTCTCGGAGCGAGGCGCCCGTGCGGCCGCTTTCGAAGGAAGACACCCGGATGGCCTCACGCAACCTCGCTGAACTCTTCGATCTCGCCTCTCACGGCCCCGATGTCTACGTCGGCGAAGGGCTGAGCTATCCGTGGGGCGGGCTTTACGGCGGGCACATCGTCGCGCAGGCGCTGCGTGCCGCCGCCAACACGGTCGAGGCGGGACTGCTGCCGCACTCGCTGCGCGCCTACTTCATCCGCCGCGGAGACAACCAGGAGCCGGTGCGCTACGAAGTCGATCGCATCCGCAACGGCCACAGCTTTTCCACCCGGCGCGTGGTGGCCCGGCAGTCGATCGGTGCGATCTTGAACCTCGAAGCCTCGTTCCAGTGCCACGAGGAAAGCGAAGACATCCGCACGATTCCGATGCCCGCGTCGCTGCCCGGACCCGAAGACCTGCCCGCCACTTCGTGGAGCGAGTTCTTCGACCGCCGCTTTCTTCCCGACTGGATTCTTGCCGAGCCCGCCGGTACTGGCGCTGGGCGCACGGGTGCCTGGATGAAGGTCACCAGCGACCTCGGCGACGACCAGTTGATGCAGCGATGTGCGCTCGCCTATCTGTCGGACGACCTTCCCACCGACGCGGTGATCCGTGCTCACCCCGAGGCCCGGCGGCGCAGCGAGGCCGGCGAGAAGATGTTCAACGCGAGCCTCGACCACACCATCTGGTTTCACCGTCCGCTGCGCACCGATGCGTGGCACCTGCACGACATGTCGTGTCACAACTACGTGGCAGGACGAGGACTGGCGATCGGCCACGTCTTCGCCGCCGACGGTACCCACGTGGCGACCCTCGCTCAGGAAGTGCTGTCGCGGCTGCCGCGCTGATCGTCTTCCGATAGCAGGCTGTTGAAAATCGCCTACCTGCTGCCTTACGCGCGAAACCACTCTCGCTACGACGTACTGGAAGTACGCCTCCGCTCGTTGTTTTTCGCGCGCGCCTTGCATCTGAACCATTTTGAATGATGGAAGGATTTTCAGGACTAGCATCAGATTCGCTGGCCTCACGCCGCCGGCCGCCTCGCGCATAGCGGAGGGAGGGATCATCGCTGCGCTGTTGCTCGCCTTCGACCCCAGCCCGCGCCGCCGTGGCGCTCGCGCTCGCACTGGAAGGGCAGCCAACCGGCCTGTTGCTGGTGGGATCCCACCGATCCGGAACAGTGTACACGCGCGAGGACATCGACCTGCTGCGAACTGTTGAGCACGCAGACGACTGCCGTGAACGTGCAGGCCGACTCCCAGGTGATCACCAAGAGCGGCAACGGCGGCGGCAACGGCGATTCGTGCGACAAGCGCATCTCGTGCGGCAGCAAGTGCTCGGCGTTCTGCGACAACGGTGCGACCGTGACCCTGACGCCGAAAGCCAACAGCGGCAGCGTCTTCGCCAGCTGGAGCGGGATCGTGAATCGGCACGGCTGCGACCTGCACGCTGGCGGGAAACGGTACGGCGACGCTGCAGGCGAATCTCACGGAGTGAGGCCGATGCGCTGCGGCGCGCACCGCGGTATCACATGCGCCCCGGCAGGCATCCGCCTGTCCGGGCGCACGTCATCTGCCTACTGCTGACTGCGTTCGGTGCGCGCCGATAGCGAACTCGCGTGCCGGACCGCGGGAACGCTACGGCTTTCGCTGGTACCCGCACCTGCACCGGGGCAGATTCCGCGGTCGGAGGTCAACCCATGAAAGACGATGCCTGGAAACTCGGCGCGGCCGATCTGGCTGTGGCGATTCGCCGCAGGGACGTTTCGAGCCGCGAGGCTTTGGAGTCGGTGCTCGCGCGCGTGGACGCGGTCAACCCGCGCATCAACGCGCTGACGAGCGTGTTGGCCGACTAGGCCCGCACCGCGGCGGATGCTGCCGACCAGGCCCAGCATCGCGGTGAGGAACTCGGACCTCTGCACGGCGTGCCCTGCACGGTCAAGGTCAACATCGACGTGGCCGGCTCGCCGACCGACTCGGGTATTCCGGCTTTCGCCGCCGACATCCCGGCGAAGGACGCGCCGGTGGTTGCGCGGCTGCGCCGCGCCGGTGCGATTCCGTTCGCGCGCACCAACATGCCCGACCTCGGCCTTCGCTGGCACAGCGACAATCCTTTGCACGGCGTGACCGTCAATCCGTGGAACAGGGGCGTCACGCCGGGAGGGTCGAGCGGCGGCGATGCCGCGGCCGTCGCGACCGGAATGACGCCGCTCGGTATCGGCAACGACGTCGGTGGTTCGGTGCGCTGGCCGTCGCAGTGCTGCGGTGGTGCGGCGCTGCGTCCGACGCTCGGTCGTTTCCCGCACCACGCCGCCACCTTGCCGATCGAGGTGCCGCTGTGTTTCACGCTGTTCATGACCGACGGCCCGATGGCGCGCCACGTACGCGATCTGCGCCTGGCACTCGATGTCGTGGCCGGTCAGTCGTCGCTCGATCCCTGGTCGGTTGCACCGGTGCCGGTGCCGGTGCCGCGCCCGTTGCGGATCGCCGTCACCGAGAATCCTGCCGGGCTCGGTGTCGATGCGAACATCGCCGAAGGAGTCGAAAAAGCCGCCGAGGCGCTGCGTCGCGCGGGCTGCGTGGTGGAAGAAGCCGAGGCGCCTGCGCTCTGGGAAGCCCACGAACTGTGGGGAGCATTGCTCGGCGTCGAAACGCGTTTGTCGGTGATGGCGCTCGCCGAAGCGATGGTGTGCCCGGACGCGATGGCGGTGATCCATCACCTGGTCGATGGCTTCCCGGAATTCGATCTGGCCGGGTACATGGAAGGACTGGCGCGCCGCACGCGCATCGCACGCGAGTGGGAGCAGTTTCTGGCGCGCTACGACGTGCTGCTCGGTCCGGTGTGTTGCCGGCCTCCGTTCGCCGTCGGATACGACGTCGCCAGAGAGGGCATGGACGACATCATGAGGCACATGCGACTGGTGACTGTCTGCAACCTGCTCGGTTTGCCGGCGGTTGTCGTGCCGGTAGGAGTGGCAACCGGGCTTCCGCAGTCGGTGCAACTGATCGCCGGTCGCCATCGCGACGAGACCGCGCTGGCAGCCGCGCAACTGCTCGAAGACGCCTGCGGCGTGATCACACCGGTCGATCCGCTGGCCTGAACGCGCGACCGCGGCCGAGCCGAAGGAGAAAATAGATGAGCAGAAGATTCGGAGTTATTCGCCAGATCGCTTTCGTCGTTCACGACATCGACGCAGCGCTGCGTTACTGGACCGAGACTCTCGGAGTCGGACCGTTTTTCATCATTCGCAACGTGCGCCCTGGAACATTCGAGTACCACGGGCGGCCGTCTCCGCCGCCGCTGCTGTCGGTGGCTCTGGGCAACTCGGGCGACTTGCAGATAGAAATCATCGCGCAGCACGACGACAGCCCCAGTGCGTATCGCGATTTCCTCGACTCGGGATGCGAAGGCTTCCATCACGTTTCCGCTTGGGGAACGCGCGAGCAGTACGATGCGGCGGTCGCGCGCGAACGTGCCGCCGGAACTGCGGTCGCACACGCGGGTACGACCGATGCAGAGAGTGGACGCTTCGCGTATTTCGCGACCGACAGCGCGCCGGGCGGCACCATCTACGAAGTCTCCGAGGGTATGGAACCGATGTCCGCGGCGCTGATGCAGATGGTCGCCGATGCGGCCAAGGATTGGGACGGCAGCGATCCTGTCCGCGAATTGAACTTGTTCGGCGTGTAAGAGGACGCGGCGGTGCCTTTCTACCGCCTGACAGACTGTTAACGAAGCATTGTGAGCCCGTTCAAAATGGTCCAGACGCAAAGCGCGAGAGAGAAGCCGCGAGCGGAGGCGTACTTCTGTACGCCGTAGCGAGTTTCCATGGACAGCCCCCCGTATGGATGAAACTGTAGGCGGCCTGACCGCCATCAGCAGTCCGCTTCGGCGGGCGTGGTTTCTCGAGAGCGATTTCGCGCGCACGATCGCCGAGATGGGGAGACGCGAAACTCAGTAGATAGGCGTGATCCTAACGCGTCGCCAGCTCCGCGCTCGTGGTCCATTTTCAACGGGCTCCTGACGTCAACCGGTCGTCGCACTGCAGTCGGGCACGCAGTAGTCCCGCCTGTCGACGTTGCCGTCGTCGCAGGCTTCGCTGGGTCTTGTTGCTGTGGCCGAGCGGGCTGGTTGCGTCGCCGCCGCGCATCGCGTAGCCGCCGATCGGAGGCTCCATTATGCTTGTTGTCCATCATCTCAACAATTCACGTTCCCAGCGCATCCTATGGCTGCTCGAAGAACTCGGCGTAGACTACCAGGTCAAGCGTTACGAACGCGACAAGGAAACGATGCTCGCGCCGGCCTCGCTCAGCCAGATCCATCCGCTCGGCAAGTCGCCCGTGATCAGCGACGGCGACAGCGTCGTGGCCGAATCCGGCGCTATTGTCGAGTACCTGGTCGGGCGCTATGGAGGCGGCCGACTGATTCCGCCGGCCAGCACTCCGGAGAGACTGCGCTATACCTATTGGCTCCACTATGCAGAAGGTTCGGTGATGCCACCGCTGCTGCTCAAACTGGTGTTCGACCGCATCCGGGAAGCACCGATGCCGTTCTTCGTCAGACCGATCGCACGCCGCATCGCCGACACCGCGATGACGTCGTTCGTCGGTCCGAACATCGTGCGTCATTTCGACTTCATCGAAAGCGAGCTCGGCAAGAGCGCCTGGCTGGCGGGCGAACAGTTCACCGCGGCCGACGTTCAGATGAGCTTTCCGCTCGAGGCCGCGGCGGTGCGTGGAGACGTCACCAAGACACGGCCGAAACTGCGCGCGTTTCTCGAGCGCATCCACGCGCGGCCGGCCTACGCGAAGGCTCTGGAGCGCGGCGGCGCCTACGACTACGCGGGCTGAGCGGGGCGTGCAGGGCAGGTCCACTGCAAGCTCCACGGCCTGTTGCAGGATCGCTTGTGCGTCAACGACTGTCAGTGTTGCGCTGCCATTCGTGTCGCAAACATGCAGGTCGCACGACAACAATCCGACTGCCGCGCGCAGCGCGAAGAGCGCATCCGAAGCCTGCGGTGTCGTATCGTAGGGGTGAAGGGGCTGGCCGCAAGGCACCCAAAGGCACGCGTCGGTGCAGCCGTCACCCGAGTTGAATGTGGTATCGGTATCGTCGCAGTCCTCGGCCACATCGACGGTGGAGTTTCCGCACAACGCGGACGCGGTGCACAGCGCAAGTGTCTCATCCAGTCCCCAGTACTCGACAGACCGGTCGCGCCTCAGCCCGCACGCGTGGGCGTGACCGGTGGCAACTCGCGTGAACACGCCGTCGTGGGGCGCACGTGTAGCATTGAAGTCGCCCCTAACCCAGCACGCGATGCTGCCGTCGATGCCAACGCCGCACGCGTGACCGGCTCCCGCCGAGACTTCGACAAACTCCGCATCGGGGACGTCGAGTTGACCGAAAACGTCGTCGCCCCAGCACTCGATGCGGCCACTGGGTCGAAGACCGCAGGTGAGCGACGCTTTAGGTTCTCGTGACGTGCCGTATCTTCCGTCGGCGGAGATGCTGGTGAATGGGCCATCGGGTGGCGGGTTGTCTTCCGTCACCCCCGTGTCGCCCCAGCAGACGGCGTCGCCGGTTTCGTTCAGAGCACACGAGTGCATCACGCCAACAGCGACCTGCGTGTAGGAGCCGGCGGGAGCCTCGATCTCGCCGTTGTCGTCGTATCCCCAGCACTCGCGCGTCTGGTCGGTCTTGATGCCGCACGCGTGCCAGGCTCGATCGCCAGCAAGGCAGGAATGTATTCGCGGGCGCAACCTTCAGCGGTCCGCCATTGCTCCCCCCAAATGCGGCGTATGGCCGGTGCGACCCGGACGGCATCGATTGCGGCGAACTCGCGATTTCGGAACTCGGTCTCACGAAGGCGGATTCGACGTGTCCTTTCGGCAGGCGTGCGTAGGCCCTCCGGCGGGGGCGTTTTTCCGTCTGGCCGCTGTGTCGATCAGCGTGGCGAGGGCCGGTGTTCGGGCCGAGCCAAGGGGCTCAGGCCCGGTTGG
>Ga0172375_10001235_pt1 | contig 41221 bp, 37 predicted proteins | sample LakKiv1m_FD_114537 | JGI IMG/M metagenome (GOLD analysis project Ga0172375, IMG submission 114537) | Freshwater microbial communities from Kabuno Bay, South-Kivu, Congo - kab_092012_11.1m | ecosystem: Environmental > Aquatic > Freshwater > Lake | place: Democratic Republic of the Congo... | reverse complement strand
TGCGTTTTTTGCAAAATTGTACAAGGAGCTATCCCTTGTCAAAAAGTACTCGAAAACGACAATAATATTGCTTTTTACGATATAAAACCTTATGCGACAGGTCACGCTTTAGTTATCCCCAAAGATCATTATCGTTGGACTTACGACATACCCAATTTTGCCGATTATTGGCAGTTTGTCCATGAAGTTACTCAAAAAATTATGAAAGATCACCAACCATCATTTATTAGTTTTCTGACACTTGGCAATGAAGTCCCTCATGCCCATGTCCACATAATTCCTAGATACAAAAATGATAGATTGGATAATATATTTAATCAATTATGACTAACGAAGAATTAATTCTCGCTGAACTCCAAAAAATAAATAATCAGCTTGCCAGACAAAACCAAAATCATTTTAAAAATTTCCTTGGTGGTTTTTTATATTCGTTTGGATATTTTGCCGGAACCATAGCGATATTTGCCATAATTGCAATTTACGCTTCTCGATTAAATTGGCCCTCAATAATTGGTCGATCAGTTGAAACAATGTCCTCACAAATCAATTGGACCAAAATTATTCCCGCCCCAAAAATAGAATTCACTTCTCCTTTCTCTCAGCCCTAACCCGATCAACTTTAGTTAACCATCTTTTCCGAAGACGAATAGTTTTTGGAGTAATATCTATTAATTCATCCGACTCGATAAAATCTAATGATTCTTCAATACTATATCGAACAGGTGGTGCCAAAGCGATCGCATCATCATTTCCTGATGATCGCATATTAGTTAGCTGTTTTCCTTTACAGATATTTATTTCCAGATCACCTTGAACAGGCCGGAAGCCAACTATTTGTCCCTCATAGACTCCTTCAGTCGGACCTATAAAAGTAACTCCTCGTTTTTGCGCCAAATCAATTCCAAAAGACAATGCCTTACCGCTTTCAGAAGCGATTAATACTCCGTTTCTAATTCGCGGTGTTTCTTCTTGTTTTGGCTCATAGCCTAAGGTCAAAAAACTGACCGACACTTGCCCTTTTGTTTCTGTCATCAACGCACTTCGCAGACCCAAAGCATTCTTCTCGCTTATCTTATAAATCATTTTAGTTCCGGCTCTGTCATCAGTACTCATGTCTAACATCTGCGCTTTGCGTTTGCCCAATTCAGAAGTAATCGTCCCAACGTATTCATCAGGAGTTAATATCGTTAGTTCAGAAAATGGCTCATGTACTTTACCGTTAATCGTTTTCAAAATTACTTCTGGTTTACCAACTTCCATGGCATACCCTTCCCGTCTTAATTTTTCTACCAATATTGCCAAATGCAGTTCACCCCGACCTGACACCAATACTCTAATACTGTCAGTTAGGTCGGGTTCCATCTTTAGCCCTAAGTTGGTTTCAACTTCTTCAACCAATCTTTCTTTTAATTCTCGGCTAGTCAAAAATCGTGACTCTTCTCGGGCAAATACTGATGTGTTTGGTCCAAAACTAGCTTTTAATGTTGGCTCAGCAACTTCAATAGTTGGCAATGCCACCTGAAATTGAGGACTAGTCAAAGTTTGTCCAATTTCAATTTCTGATATACCAGCAAGATATGCAATTTCACCACTTTGCACTTCTTCTGCCTCAACCTTATTCATGCCTTCATTGACATACATTCTTTCAATTTTAAAATTACCGGCAACTTGTTGATTTGAATTAACTAAAGAAACATATTGGCCTTTTTTAATTGTGCCTTGATTAACTCTTCCCACAGCCAATCGTCCTAAATATCCATTCTTTTCAAAAGCCGACACCAACATTTGAAATGGTTTATCAATGTCTTTGCATGAACTAGGTAACGTTTTAATGATAGTTTCAAATAGGGGAGTCGTGTCACCGGGTGCGTCAAGAGATTCGGGCATTTCAAAATACGTCTTTCCGTCTCGACCGATAGCATAAATAATCGGAAAATCTAAAAGCTCAGGGTCAGAAGCTAAAGACAAAAATAAATTTTCAGCATCAGAGACAACCTTTTTAACATCAGCATCTTTTCGATCAATTTTGTTAATTACCAAAATTACTTTAAGGCCATAGTCCAGAGCTCTTTTTAAGACGAACTTAGTCTGTGATAATGGTCCTTCAGCAGCATCAACAATCAACAAAGCTCCGTCAGCCATATTTAATACTCGCTCTACCTCTCCACCAAAGTCAGCGTGACCAGGAGTGTCAATAATGTTAATCTTTGTATCTTTATAAAAAACAGAAGTATTTTTTGAAAGAATGGTAATTCCTTTCTCCCTTTCCAAATCATTACTGTCCATAATTCGATCAACGTTCATCTCTGCTTCATTTTCACGGAAAGTATGGGTTTGTTTGAGCAATGCATCTACCAAAGTTGTCTTTCCATGATCAACGTGGGCGATAACGGCAACATTACGAATATGGCTATATTTAGGCATTCGTCCATTTTACCATTAAATAGGTTAAAATAGAACCATGAGATATATAATTTGGATATTATTGTCATCCTTTTTACTTTATGCCTGTAATTTCTCAAAAATATCCGAAACTAAACAATATATCGCCGATATTAAGGAAACAATAGCGCCAGTGCCTTCTGTAATCAAAAAGGATGGATTACCTGACAAACATTTAATCAAAACTGCCTTTATTCCCCAATCCCCCGAAAAAAACTGGGATCAACCCTGGCAAGACGCATGCGAAGAAGCCTCACTTTTAACAGTAAAATTTTATTATCAGGAGCAGTCTCCGGATGTTCCAACCATACTTTCAGATTATCAGCAAATATTCAGCTATGAAATCCAGAATAATTGGCCGCACGATATAAATTTATCCAAAATGGCGCAAATTTCAAAAGATATGTTTAAATTAAATCCGCAAATAATTAACGATCCAACAGTTGAAATAATTAAAAAATATATCGCCAAAGACATTCCGATTATCGTCACGGCAAATGGCAAAACATTATTTGCTGAAAACAAACATTTTAAATCGGGTGGTCCTTGGTATCACAGCTTAGTTATTCTTGGATACGACGATAATACATCTAAATTTATAGTTCACGACGTTGGCACCCAGTTTGGTGCGTATTATAAGTATAGCTACGCAGTATTGTTCGACAGTCTACACGATCTACCTGCAACCGGACTTAAAGAACAAATCAATAGTGGTGACAAAAAAATACTAGTTTTGCTAAAATAGATACTATGATAAACAATAAATCTCTTGTATTAATTACTATTGCATCCATTCTGTTATCAGCATGTTCATTATTTCCCTCTAATTCAGAAACAAATATCAATTTATCACAAAATATGACTCCAACTATGACCGCATCCTCCACTCCTACCATTGTCCAGACAAACAAAGACTCAATAGTTGCATTAAATACCAAAAATGGCCAAATAGTCATTAAGTTATATCAGAAAGAAACACCAAACACCGTCATCAACTTTCTCAAAAAAACTAACTCTGGGTTCTACAACGGCTTAACCTTTCACCGAGTCATATCTGGCTTTATGGCTCAAGGTGGCGACCCAACTGGCACCGGCACAGGTGGTGGTAAACAAAACTCTGAATTAAACAACATTGCTTTTAAGCGCGGTTCTCTGGGTCTGGCTCGTACTGCCGAGACCAACAAAATTAGCAACGACAGTCAGTTTTTTATCTGTTTTACGACAGAAGGTTGTCAGCATCTTACTGGTGATTACGTCAATTTTGGTGAGGTTGTTTCGGGTTTTGATGTTTTAGATAAAATAGTTCAAGGCGATAAGATAATTAGCATCACTACTTCTACAAAATGAAAAAAATAATCATATTAGTTATTGCTGTTATCATCGGATTTTTCATATACAAGTTTGCGTCAAACCCTGTCAATCAAATTACCGACCAACAGGCTGATTTGATTCTATTTCATGGAGATGGCTGTCCTCATTGCAAAATAGTCAGCGATTATATATCTAACAACAAAGTAGCAGAAAAAATTAAAATATCTTTCCATGAAGTTTATTACAACAAAACCAATCAAAACTTATTGGCTGAAACTGTTAAAAAATGCCCTGAAATTGATTCTTCTCAGGGTATAGGAGTGCCGTTAGGTTATGATAGAGTCAATCAAAAATGTTTATATGGCGACCAACCAATTATCGACTGGATTAAAGCAAAAATGCTAAAATAGTTTGTGTCAATACATTCCAAAAAAAAAGATTTTCGTTTATCTTTTAAAGTAATATTTAGGTTCACATTTTTTATCCTTATAATTGCAGCTTCGATATATTACATGTCGGCTCAAAACGCACTTCGTAATCCGAATGTCTTAGGCACTGCGACTACACCAGCTTCTGAAATGCCTATTGTTAAAATGATTGTCGATAATCTCTACAATCAGCTTCCCGAAAATTCCAGAAATACCATTGAAAATCTAAATAATTCTCCTGTATTTACCGATATTCAGAACAAACTAAATTATTTCAAAGAAGTATCTACAAACTTCCCTCAACACCAACTAAACTACATCAAAGTGTATATCCTTAAAAAGGGCAGTGATTATTTAAAAAGCGCCTCAGAAAAATAATCTATATGCCAAATTTAATTGAACTTAAAACCAAGCTTGATCAAATAAAATCCAAACTTGACTACACTACCAACCAAGAATTATTGTCCAAGTTACGGCTTGAATCAGCCGATCCAAATTTGTGGTCAAATCAAACACGAGCTACCCAAGTGATGCAACAACAATCCGATATCGAAAAACTAATTCAAAGTATTGATCTTATCGATAGCGAATTAAATTCATTAATTGAGATGGATATATATTTATCAACAAATCCGGACGAATCTATGGCGACAGAGCTGGAAATATCTCAGCACAGAATAGAAAAAGCAATCGATAGTCTAAAAATGCAGACATATTTATCCGGTAAATATGATAAAAATTATGCTTTACTCTCAATTCACTCCGGTCAAGGAGGTACCGAAGCTATGGATTGGGCATCGATTCTAGAACGAATGTACATGCGATATTTTGAAAGGAAAGGTTGGAAATATGAACTTCTTGATCTGACACCGGGTGATGAAGCCGGTATCAAAGCGGTCTATTTCAAAGTAAATTCCCTATATAGTTACGGATATCTAAAAGGAGAAAACGGTGCTCATCGACTTGTCAGATTATCACCATTCAATGCTGACCAATTGCGTCAAACCTCATTCGCCAAAGTAGAAGTTACTCCATTTATCGAAAATTCTGAAGATGTGAATATCCGACCTGAAGATATTGAATTTTCTGCATACCGAGCCGGCGGAAACGGTGGTCAAAATGTTAACAAGGTTAGTTCTGCAGTCAGATTAACACACAAACCTACCGGCATAACTGTCTCCTGCCAAAGTCAGCGCTCTCAAGAACAGAACCGTTTAGTTGCCTTACAAATGCTATCGTCAAAAATATGGGCCATTGAAGCCGAAAAACAACAACAAGAACGAAATGATATCAAAGGTGAAAATGTAGTCGCAGGCTGGGGTCATCAGATTAGATCTTATGTGCTTCATCCCTACAAAATGGTTAAAGATCTTCGTACTCGTTACGAAACATCGGACACCACCGCCGTATTAGATGGGGATTTGGATGCGTTTATCGAATCTGAGTTAAAACTATGATTAATCAATTAATACTGATAGTAATTTTATTTTACAATGCCATTTTTCACCCCAGTCTTTCAAGTAACTTTAACTTTGTTGTATTAGGACTAGACCCCAGGAATGATTCACTTGAAAAAACCGAAACTACCGATACCGTCATTGTTGGTCGCTTAACACCTATGTGGAATATAAATTTGGTTTCTATACCACGAGATCTATGGATATATCAAGAAAAACAAAAAATCAATCAAATCTACCCCCAATCATTATTAGTCACCGATAAGTTTAAATATCTTCATGATAAATTTAGTCAAATTACAAACCAAAATATTAATCGAACAGTTATTATTACGACTCAAAATATAATTAAATTAACAGATATATTGGGTGGAATTGATGTTAATCTACAAAACGGCTTTATTGACAATCAGTATCCCAATTCAGAATATATTCTTTATCCAAACTCCAAAATCCCTAAATACAAAACCGTCGAGTTTAAATCCGGTCCAGTGCATCTTGACAAAGACAACATCACCGAGTTTATTCGTTCACGCAAAAGTGAAACCAGTGGCACCGATATCGGTCGAATCGAAAGGCAACAATTAGTCATTGAGGGTCTTGTCAACAAACTAAAATCACCAGAAACCTACAAAAATAAGCAAAAAATAATAGATTTATATCGATTTTACAAAAACGATATAAATTCGAATTTCAGTGATCTTGATATCCTTAGTCTTGGCATCAAAATATTGCCTCAATTTTCTAAATTATCAATTAATAAATTTACTATACCAACGGCAGAATATCCCAAAACAAATATAATTTATCATCCCCGAACATTCATCAATAATCAATGGGTTTTTATACCTGAAGATGGAAACTATTTGTCATTTCAAAAGTTTATTGAAAAATCACTCTCATATTAGTTCTATTTGTTATACTGGATTATTAGTAATTAATTTTCTATGGAAATTCCAAATTTAGCTACTCAATCACCTCTTCAGGAAACTCCAAAAATTGCTGTTTCTTGGCCTCTAATTATCATCATCATTTCGGTTGCTTTGGCCTCAGGTTTTTTTATATCTCGATTCGTCAAAGTCAGTTCTACTTCTGTTGCTACAATCGACAGTTTAACAAAAAATTCCACCGATTCAATCTCTGATGCAACTCAGCTAGAAATTGGAAAAGTTTACGGTAATACGGCAAAAACCTTTAAAGATACCGCTACAGGAGTCATTGAAAAAGGCAATATCAACGGCGAAGGTACTCATATCCTAGTTCGAGAGGGTGGCGCTAGTCAAAGAGCTTCACTAACCTCTTCAGCTGTCGATCTTGATTTATTTGTTGGCAAGAAAGTCGAGATAAAAGGTGAGACCAATGCTTCGACCAAAACTTCTTGGTTGTTAGATGTTGGTAGCATCAAAATACTTCAGTAATGAACATTATATTTAAACATGTATCCAAAAGTTTTGGCGCGATAAACGCCTTGACTGATATTAACTTGGAGATTAAATCCGGTGATTTTGTTTTTATTGTTGGTCCGTCAGGTGCCGGGAAATCTAGTTTACTAAAAATTATATTAAATCAATACGACCCAACTTCTGGAGAAGTTTTCCTTGACGAACACGAAATATCTTCCAAAAACAAAAAAAATATTGAAGTAATTCGCAAAAAAATTGGTGTAATATTCCAAGATTATCAACTGATTACTGACAAAACAGTTGAAGAAAATATTGCTTTAGCCTTAGATATTATTGGCTTACCGCCATTAGAAATATCGCAAAGAGTCGAAAAAGTAATCAATCAGGTATATTTAAATAGTCGACGCCATTTATTTCCATCACAATTATCCGGCGGAGAATTACAAAGAGCGGCGCTTGCTCGAGCGTTAGCTGTTGAGCCAAAATTAATTTTGGCGGATGAGCCTACCGGAAACTTAGACGCCGAAAATTCGTGGAATCTAATTAAATTAATTAAAGACATTAATGAACAAAGCGGTGTCACAATCGTCATGACAACTCACAATATGGACATAATCCAGTCACTCGACAAAAGGATAATCACCATGAAAAATGGTCAAATATCTTCCGATTCAATAATAATCAAAAAGAAAAAGAAACTAAAAAAGAAACATACAAGTTCAAAACAATTATGACACCATACAAAAACGCTTGGCATCACATAAGGCGTTCGCCTTTTCAAAGCTTAGTTGCCATCTCAGTTATGGCCATAAGTTTTTTTTGTTTAAATACTTTTGCTGTGGTTAGCTCCGGCATGACTTCTATACTAAATTACTTCGAAACTAAGCCGGAAATAACCATTTTTCTCAAGGATGGTCTCGATAAAAGTATGGTCGAAAGCCTTCAATCGGAGCTAGCTAATTATCCGAACATTCGAGAAATTAAATTTATTTCCAAAGAAAAGGCGTTGGCGCTATACAAAGAGCAAAACAAAAACAGTCCAATGTTAACCGAGATGGTTACCTCCAGTATTCTACCTGCTTCATTTGAAGTTTCTGTTTCAAATGTAAAAGTGTTAGAGCAAATTTCACAAAACTTTACCGCCAAAACATCACAGGTAGAAGAGATTATTTATCAAAAAGATATAATCGAGTCACTTTTAAGCTGGACTAACTTTATCCGTAAAACAGGCATAATTATTGTAAGTGTTACTTCAATTCTAACATTTCTAATAATTTCAATTATCATCAGCATGAAGATTACCAACCGCAAAGATGAGATAAGTATCAGTCGACTTTTAGGTGCATCAAAATTTTATGTCAAAAAACCATTTATAATTGAAGGCTTATTTTATGGATTAATCGGCGGTTTTATTGGCTTTACTGTTAATTTTGTTTTAGTACTAATATATTCGAATCAGATCAATGTTTTTTTTAATCCAATTATCTTTATTACTCAAAATTATCAATATTATCTTGCTTTATTTGCTATATCCGAAGTTTCCGCTTCTTTCATAGGCTATATTTCTAGTTGGTATGGCGTTCGACGTTATATTAAATATTAAACCGTCACTTGAAAAAAATCGTCATTGGAATCCTATTGATATTTTTACTGAGCAGTCTTCCTCTAAAAGCCGAGGATCTGGTCAATGACTTAACCTCTAAAATAAACGAATATACCGCTAAACTTGAGGAGTTGGGTAAATCTAAAGACACCCTCGCCAATCAGATAAAAATTCTCACCTCCCAAGCAGAATTAACTCTTCTTAAAATAACTCAGACAGAAAGTAATATAAAAAACACCGAAACAGAGATTCTCGATCTTTCCCAAAAAATTAATGTACTCGATATTTCTTTAAATGAACTATCATCAGCCTACATTAGTCAGGTAACTCAAAATTACAAACTTCCAAAACGAATACCTTTCCTGTCAATTCTTCGGGCGGGAAATTTTAATAATTTTCTGACTCAATATAAATATTTAGCCGTGATTCAAAAAAACAGTCAAGACACATTACTAAGCATGGAAACCGTTCGGAGCAATTTTGATATTCAAAAAGCTCAAAAAACTCAAAAACAAATTGAACTCGAATCCCTCAAGAAAAAACTTGCCGACCAAAAAGATAGTCTCCAAAAACAAAAAAACTCCAAGGCCAATCTTCTCGAAGTCACCAAAAACAACGAACTAAAATACCAACAACTCAAAAAAGCTGCTGAAGACGAGTTGAATTCCTTATTAAAAGCAAAATTTATCGGCAAGAGACATGTAAAAGCCGGCGAACCAATTGGTCTAATGGGAAACTCTGGTTATTCGTTTGGCGACCATCTTCATTTTGGTTTATATACATTAAACGAGTCCGCAGTTGGCTCTTGGACTTATCAAAATGATATAGATTCTGCTTCTTACATCGCCTCACATATGTGGCCAATGAATGAGCCTATTACTATTACCCAAGGTCGAGGACAAACAAAATATTCCTATCTTTACGCAGACAAATTTCATCACGGTATTGACATGGTTTCACCAAACAAAACTGTTAGGGCAGTTGCTGAAGGTGAGGCATATTTTTATCGGAATCCTGGGAGTAGTCTCGGAAATCACGTCAAATTATTTCACCCCGATGGCAAAATGACACTTTACCTTCACTTACAATAAATTAATATCCTCGAGCGACTTTGCGAAGTCCTACTGCTGCTAACGATATTACAAGTATTCCGATTGTTTTAATCAACACATCATCAGCTCCAGTACTTGGGACGCTTTGATATGATACAAAATACTTGGCACTATCAGTATCGCTGACTAAGTTGTTAAATACCTTAGAATTGTTAGTTAACTGAAATTTATTTACCGAAAACACACTAGTAGGCAGACCAGATATTCGAGCAATTATTAAGAATTCTTTACTCTCACCACTTTTTAATTCCGCAATATCTGTTGACACTTCGTTCAAATTTTTATCAAAAGTACCAGGATATAAAGTTAGTGATAAAAAGTTGGGTAAATAATCAACAACCTTTAAATTAAACAAGGTGTCTTTACTTTTATTTTCAATAACTAGTTTAAATTGAATTTGATCCCCTTCTAAGAATAATTTTTGATTAGCATCCACATTATCAAAATATTCCCTAGGATCTCCATATCCGATCTTCTTGTCAATTACCACTATAGGTTTATTCTCAGTTTGGCCATAATACTGGGCATTTACTAGTTTAGGTTCGGCAACAAATACGGCAAATAATCCGGTTAGACATAAAATTATAGTATTTAGGTTTGTTTTATTCACAATAATGTACAATAGATAAAGATTACAGGATATTATATCAATAATTTCCTATTTGTCAATAAATGTTATACTAAAATCTATGAGTAGCTATCTACTTCCTGAATTATCGTTATTTTTGCCGTGCTATAACGAACAAGATAATCTTCAAAATACTGTTGAAAAAACACTACCTATATTAAAAAAAATAGCTAAGAAATGGGAATTAATCATCGTAGATGACGGCTCAAAGGACAAAACCGGAGACATAGCCAAAAAAATTCAATCTACCTACCCGAATAATATTAAAATTATTACTCATAGTCCCAATCGAGGATATGGAGCGGCTTTCAAATCAGGGTTTTATAATGCCAAATATCAATGGATCACCTTTATCGATTCAGATGGGCAATTTGATTTTAACGAAATATCCAAATTCGTAGCTCTTCAACAAAAAACGCATGCCGACATAGTTATTGGCTATTATTTGTCTCGACGTGTTTCAAAAAGCGTAATCATAACCTCTAAATTATGGGAAATGATTGTAAATATTCTTTTTGGTTTAAAAGTAAAAGATATTGATTGTGGCTTCAAACTAGTCAACAAAAAAGTTATTGATTCGATATCCAAACTTGAAGCCGAAAGAGGAGCCTTTATTTCCAGCGAATTTTTAATCAAAGCCAAAAGATTCGGTTTCAAAATTGCAGAGGTGGGAATTCATCATTATCCCCGTGGCGGAGGGCAAGCCACCGGCAGAAAATTAGATGTGATTATTAAAAGTTTTACTGATCTTTTTAGACTTTGGTTTAAAATGAATTTCAAACGTGATTAAAAAATTCATAAACAATCACTACCTTATAATAATCATCGTATTAATATCTGCATTTTTCCGACTTTATCGAATCGGGGATTACATGGAATTTTTGGGCGATCAGGGGCGGGATGTCATTATCATTCGAGATTTTTTAAAACATGGCAACATGTTTTTTATTGGACCTCAGACCAGTATTGGCAACATGTATTTAGGCCCATTTTATTATTATTTCATAGCTCCATCACTATTATTAGCCGGTTTTTCTCCATTAGGTCCAGCTGTATTTGTTGCCTTGCTGAGCATCTTAACAACCTACTTAATATATATTATTTGTCAGAAATATTTTGATTCAAAAACAGGATACATTGCCTCTTTGCTGTTTGCATTGTCTCCCGTAGTCATACGATATAGTAATTTTTCATGGAATCCCAATGTCATGCCGCTGTTCGCTCTATTATTCATCTATTTTGTCGATCAGAAAAAATATGTTTTCGCTTCTTTTGCCTTTATTATGTGCTTGAACTCACATTATCTAGCCCTGATTTTACTTTTACCAGCCGTTTATATACTTCTTTTAGATTACAAAAAGTTAAATCTAAAATCACTTGCCATAGCTATTATAATATTTTTATCATCATTAACACCTCAGTTACTATTCGATCTCAAGCATAATGGTCAAAACTTAAAAGCCATAACCTCGTTCTTTACTCAAAGGGAAACTACCGTTAGTATCATTCCTTATAAAGCTTTGCCGGTTCTGCCCGCTTTGTTTAACCAAGTAACTACCAGATTATTAGCTGGCAAAATAGATACAATTGGTCTTGGTATCTCAGTATTGTTCATTTGTCTAATCATCTTTTCTCTGTTTAAAATTAAAAATCGTTTTTATAATGTATGTTTAGTTTGGTTTTTCTCCGGGTTAATTGGTCTTGCGCTCTACAAGCAACATATTTATGATCACTATTTTGCCTTTATCTACCCGGTAATTTTTATTATAGTTGCAGTTTCTATTTCAAAACTAAATAAATATCTTGCTGTCATTATCGTCTTGTTGTTGTCCGGTCTTTCATTATATTCAAATCAATTTCGCTGGGAACCGTCTCGTCAATTAGCCACTACTAGACAGATCGACGAATCAATTATAAAAGCCGCTTCAGACCAACCATTCAATTTTGCCTTACTTTCAAAAATGGGGTGGGGATTCTCATATTTTCTAGTTGAAGACAAAAACTATTATGATTTAAAAGATAAATTAACAGATCAACTTTTTATTGTTTGTGTTCCTTTTCAAATTGAATGTAATCCCATCAACAATCCCGAGTGGTCGGTAGCCGCATTTGGTTGGGCAAAGATAGACAGTCAATGGGAGATTAATGGTATAAAAATATTTAAACTAATCCACAATCCTGAAGGCAAGACCAACTAATTATTCAGTGTATCCAAGAAGAGGATCCAACTGGTACTCTGGTTTTTTACATTCTTGGCTATTTATTAAAGTATTAGTTCTAACTGGCTTCAGTACGCCAAAACGACCAAAAACTTTTGGATTTTCCTTGGCACTTAACTGCCAAGGAATGGGAATATTGTATACAGGCACACCTGGAGTCCCAGGTTTGACTAATTTAACTCCGTAGTACCAAAACAAATACCTAAATCCCACGCCAACCCCAGGGTCAGCAATGAAATTAATAGCAACACAGTTATAATTATTTTTGATTGATTCATTTTTGATATATTCAACCACTTGACGATGATAAAAATATGATTGGTCGTAATCAGATTTATGTAACCATCCCGCATTAAAATATAAATACACAATCGCTAATCCAAAAATAAAAAAAATATTAAAAATTTTATCAAACGACACGGCTAATACAACAATATATATAGGCAACAAATTAGTGAAGTAATACTCCGACACTACTCTTTTTGACACAAATTGAGCCAACAAAATCATAAAATACCAAACAAAAAAAAGAAATAATATTTTTTTTGAAATAATATTTTTAAACAAAATGTATCCGACAGCTAATATCAATAATATCCAGGAAAAACCAGAAAACTTAGTAAAATCCATAATCCACAATCTTCCCAACAATTCTCGACCAGATGTCTCAATAACTTTTATCAACTTTGGCATTCCTGTGACAGCACCGGTGTTTACATTGATCCCCACAGTCATTGCTTTAATCTGAGAAAAATTATGTTTAAATTCAAATAACAAAAACGGTGATAAAGTAACCAAAAATATACACACAGCCAATAATACGAATTTAATATTTCTTGCTTTCCACAACAAATTTATTTTATTGTTTCCAATTAAGAAAGCAATTACAGGAATTGGTAATATCGGCAATAATGCAATATGAAGTTGCCACACAAAACCACAAAGAAACCCGTAAAGGGGTAAATATTTTAAATTTCCTTTAAATAAACCCAAGATGACAGCCAAAAACCAAATTGACCACAATAAAGTTGGTTGGGTTGGTACCGACCATCGATCAAACGAAGCTATTCCAAATGAAACAGCGTAAATAAAACCGGCTATCAATCCGGCTCGTCGTCCAAAATTATTATTTACCACCCAATATATGCTTAAAATACTAAACAGCCCAAGGATTGTTAAAGGTATAACGGCCGATAGGGGATTCATTCCCGAAAATGCATAAAATACAGCCATTAAATAATAATAAAAACTTCCAATAAACACACCGTCTACACTAGTCACTTGTCCCACCAACCTTTGGTGGTGATTCACCACAATATCTTTAGCAATCCACGAATATAAATCCTGATCATGGGCAAAATAAAATGAACGCTCAAAATTAACTAATCTAAAAACTAATCCCAATATCAAGAAAAGCCACAACGCCTTGTCTTTCATAAAACGATAATACCACGTATAATCCAGTAATGATTTCGCTAAGCATTATTGTTCCCTGCTACAATGAAGAAAACAATCTAAAAAGAGGAGTACTTCAAGAAATGTCAAAATTTCTCGATACTCAAAAAATTAATTGGGAAGTGATTATTTGTAATGACCAATCAACAGACAATAGTTTGGAACTCGCACAACAATATGTTAAAAAGAACCTTCATTTTAAAGTATTAAACTTATCAAAAGGTGGCAAGGCCGGAGCAATTTGGGGTGGTGTTCAAAAAGCCAAATACGATATCGTTCTTTTTACTGATATGGACCAATCGACTCCTATGAAAGAAGTAACCAAGTTACTTCCCTATTTTGACCAAGATTACGACATCGTTATCGGCTCCCGTGGTACGCATCGAGAAGGGAACTCTTTTACCCGCAAGTTAGGCTCAAAAGTCTTTATGACTACCAGAAATATATTACTTCATACCCACATCTCCGACACTCAATGTGGATTTAAGGCCATGAAAACCGATTTAGCCAAAAAAATATTTCCTCGCTTGGCTGTAATCAAAAATATTCAAGATCGATCGGGCTGGAGAGTCACCGCATATGATGTTGAGATGTTGTTAATCGCTCAAAAGATGGGGTGTAAACTAAAGGAAGTCGAGGTCGATTGGAAAAACGAAGATACCAGCATCACCAAAGGTGATGCCAACACCAGATATTTAAAAGAATCCAAAGAAATGGCTCAAGAGGTATGGCGGATATTCATCAACAATCTAAAAGGCATCTATGACCACTAATAAAATATCTATATTAATTATCACTGGGGCTGTCCTTTTAGCTTATTTCGTTTCTCGTTTACAGAATCTCAACGCTATACCAGTATTTGGCGATGAAGCCATTTATGTTCGCTGGTCTCAACTAATTAAAAACGTTGACACTCTTCGATTTGTTCCTCAAAGCGATGGTAAACAGCCTTTATTTATGTGGGTGACTGCCGCTACATTTAAATTTATCTTTGATCCACTAATCGCGGCCAGAATAATATCTATTCTTTCCGGATTCATTATTCTTATTACACTTTACGCAACTTGCTTAATATTTTTCAACTCTACTATTGCTTTAATTAGCTCACTACTATATATCACACTTCCATTCACCTTTTTTTTTGATCGTCTGGCTGTTCCGGATACCATGCTTTCGGCCTTTGGAATAATATCTTTATTATTTTCTTTGCTTTTAGCCAAATATCCTCGGCTAGATTTATCTTTGTTACTTGGTTTTGCTTTAGGTCTTTCCTGGCTGACCAAGTCTCCGGCCATATATTTTGTGGTTCTTTCTTTTGCTACATTTATGGTCTATCGATATTCAAATTATAAAAAAATATATTTTCCATTAATCTCTACTAGCCTTGGCTTTATAATTTACAACATCCTTCGACTTGGGCCTCAATTTCAACAGATTGCTCTTCGCAATCAAGATTACATTTGGTCATTTTCAGAAATCATCAAACATCCTTTGGATCCACTAATTCCACATCTAAAAGATATCTTTACAATTTATCTCAATAATGTTTCTGTCCCCATTTTAGTCTTAACCCTAATAGGCGCAATATTATATTTTCACAAATATTATAAAAACAGAACTTTGTTTATTATCTTTTGCTGGTGGATATTACCACTCATTGCCAATGCCGGTATTGCCAAAGTTTTTACTGCTAGATATATATTATTTACCACCGCCCCACTAATAATATTGATATCGATTTCAATATATGGACTATATACAAAATATTCAAAATACAAAATAATATTTGCACTTTGCCTCATTCCCAATCTTATATGGATATACAAACTTTCTTTTGATCCTTACAAAATAAATTTGTCATCAACTGAGACCGGATATTTATCTGGCTGGACTTCTGGTTGGGGTATAAAAACAGCCGCAGACTATTTAATTCAACGTTCAAAAGTAGCTAATGTAATTGTTGGCACCGAAGGTTATTTTGGTACTTTACCCGATGGTTTGCAAATATATACCGACAGAGTACCCCAGTTAACAATTTTCGGCGTTGGCATCGACATAAGTCAAATACCCGAAAAATTGATAGATGCCAGAAATCATCAAGACGAAGTCTATTTATTATTCAACTCCAGTCGGCTAAAGTTGCCCCCCTCTGAACTACAAAAACTAACTCTAATTTCGACCTTCGCCAAGCCACAAAATGATGCATTAGTTCTTTATAGATTAAACTAACTATTAAATTTATTAAAGCCAAATTTCTACCAATACTGCTGTTTATACTTATTATTCCGGCTTTTTGGTTTTTAACAAAACCAAATCTATATTGGAATATGCATGATGATCTTCAGTTGATAAGACAACTGGATATGGAGAAATGCTTAAAAGACGGACAATTACCTTGCCGATGGGCACCAGATTTTGGTTATGGCTACGGTTTACCCCTATTCAATTATTACCCTCCATTACCATATATTGTTGGTCAAATATTTCGTACATTTGGGGCGTCTTTTGTATCAACCGTCAAGAATACCGCCATCTTACAAATATTTCTTTCAGCATTATTCATGTATGTTTTGGTCTCTTCTTTGTTTGGACCGATTGGAGGTTTTATTTCCTCTCTTTTATATACTTATGCACCGTATCATGCTGTTAACATTTACGTTCGTGGTGCTATGAACGAAGCCTGGGCCTCAGTATTTTTTCCTCTTTTATTTTATTTTTCCAAAAAATACATCGAAAAGAGATCAATTACTTCTCTTGTATTTCTATCAGTTTCATTATCACTTTTTCTTTTGTCTCACAATCCGATGGTAATGGTATTCTCTCCAATAGTTTTTGCTTGGTCATTATTCTGGATATTTAGGCAAAGTTCAACTATTAGAATTAAATTAATTATAAATTTAGGGCAGGCAGTCATTTATGGATTTTGCTTATCCGCCTTTTTCACCCTTCCGGTTTTATTAGAGTCAAAATATGTTCAGCTTGACAGAATGTTTACTGACTATTATCAATACAACAATCATTTTGTTAGTCTTTATCAATTATTTATCAGTAACTTTTGGGGTGACGGTGGCTCAATTTGGGGACCAAACGACGGCATGTCATTTTCGATTGGTTATCTTCAATGGGGGATACCTCTACTAATAACTTTCTATCTGTCATACAAATATCTAAAAACCCGAACCCTAAATATATTACAAATAATTACTTTGTCACTTATAGCAGTCGGATTATTTACTACTTTTCTAACACACGAAAGGTCAACCTTTATTTGGCAAATAATTAGTCCTCTTCAAAAATTGCAATTTCCATGGAGATTTTTAAATATAACTATGTTTATATTTGCCTTAAGTGCGGGGTATATCGCTACTATTATTCAACCGTTTAGTTCCAAAATAAAATCCATCGCCTTATCCGTTTTTGTCATACTCATATTGTTATTCAATCTTAGTCACTTTACTCCGGTTACTTACGGACCCATCACCGATAATCAAAAATTTTCTGGTGAAGCCTGGAAAAATCAAATTACTGGCGGACTCTATGATTATTTACCAATTACTGCTTCTACTGCTCCAGAGCAACCAGCCGCAGAATTTATCGATCAAATATCACCAAATTCAGCAAAATACATAATCACAGGTGGCAAAAAGGGTACTGATTGGCTATTTTTCAATGTCGAGTTAAATATTCCGGCAACAATATATTTACCGATATTTGCCTATCCAAATTTTCGTGTAAACATAGACGGCCAAAATTATCAATATCAAATAGAGCCGAAACTTGGCAGAATAAGCCTGTTTCTAAACTCGGGACATCATCAAGTTTACGTTAAACTACACAATACAGATATCAGATCATTTTCAAATTTAATCAGTTTTGCGTCTCTTATTATCCTTATATTATTTTTGGTAACTCGCTATGGACGAAGTCGAAATAAACAATATAAAAAATAAAACAACGGTCAGTATTATATTTTTGACGCTTCGCAATTTCGGCATTCAGGCAATCTCTACAGTTGGTTTTTTTCTTCTAACTTTACTTTTAGGTACTGGCGATGTCGGTTTGTTTGCCATTGTCGCTGAATCAGTCGGGATATTGGGATACTTTTCAGATGTCGGACTGGCTTCAGCCCTTATCCAGCAAAAAGAAACACCGGATAAATCAGAACTTCAAACAACTTTTGCTATTCAACAGCTACTAGTTAGCTTCGCCCTACTTATTGTTGTCTTCATCTATCCACAGATTAGTGCCCAAAGACATTATGGCACAAACGAAATGTGGATATTAATTGCACTTTGTTTTTCTTTTGCGGCAGCCTCATTAAAAACAATTCCTTCTGTCTTATTAGAAAGGCAGTTAAATTTTAAATTACTATCAACTATCGACATTGTCGAAAACACTTGTTTTTATTTAGTCGCTGTCATATTCGCCTTCCTTGGTTTTGGAGTTATCGCCTATGCATACGCCTCATTCATTCGCAGTGCTTTGGGGTTAATAATTATATATTATTACAGTCCCTGGCCACTTGGAGTTAGCTTTTCCTGGCAATCAGCCAAAAAACTATTTAAATACGGCGTACCATTTCAATTAAACACTTTGATTTCCATGGCCAAAGATAGATTATCAAGTCTATTGGTTGCTGGGATAATCGGACGTGAATCGTTTGGCATATTGTCTTGGGCCCAAAAAGGTCCGCGTATACCATTAAGTTTTATGGACGCTATTATGAAAGTCACCTTTCCCACCTTTTCACGAATTCAAGAACAAAAAGAATTTCTTCGACGTTCAATTGAAAAAAGCATATATTTTATTGCCGTCTTCGTCTTTCCCACCTTAGCTGGACTTTCTCTCATTGCCAACGATGTGGTCAATATTATTCCAAAATATTCAAAATGGTTGCCGGCACTTATACCGATGTACATTTTTGCCGTTAACGCTGGTATAGCTTCGGTCACTACACCTTTAACTAATGCTTTTAATGCGGTTGGCAAAATAAAAATTACCACCAAATTAATGATCATGTGGACAATATTAACCTGGATATTTTATCCAGTACTAAGCTTAAAATATGGCTATATCGGAACTTCAATTGCCACGCTAATTGTCGGTTCTAGCTCAGTAGTGGTCTGGATAATTGCCCAAAAAGAATTTTCTATCAATGTATTCAAAACTATTTTTCATCCTCTTATAGCCACTCTGTTGATGGTAATTTCAATTATTTCACTAAACTTTTTACACTTAAATTCATTGACAAACGTTATTCTAAAGATAATTGTTGGCATTATAATTTATTCGAGTTATAGTTATTACTTTAATAAAACAGAAATTATTTGGTTTTTAAATCAAACAAAATGGTTTTCAGGCAAAAAATAATATTAGCACTGTTCATCATCTTAGGTACCATCACACAAATTGCTCCGGTTTTCAAAAGTGGATTGACATATCCATTTGGTATTGGTTTCTGGGGGCCATCAGGACACGACAGCGTCTGGCATCTTAGTTTAATAAATCATATTGATAATCCTTATATTATCAATATGCCCATATTTTCAGGTGAAATACTCAAGAATTATCATCCTTTTTTTGACATTTTCATTGCCTACTTGTCAAAATTAAGTCACATTTCTTCGTCTATTTGGTTATTTCAACTTTGGCCGATATTTTCATCAATAACACTTTTATATCTAAGCTTTTATTACGGACGTCTTATCACCAAACATTATTATGGTGGAATTCTTTTATTATCTATTAACAGTTTAGCTAATTCTTTTGGTTGCTTGGTATCTCTGTTTAAATACGGTAATTTATCTGGCGAAAGTATGTTTTGGTCCATGCAGTCACCCTCAAATCAGATAAATCAACCTTATACGCTTTCAATAATATTTATTCTCATTCTTCTAATATTACTACACGCAAACATCCTGTCGATTAAAAAACTATTTTTTATATTTGTAGTTCTATCCTTGTTACCAATCATTAAAGCCTATTCAGCTGTTGTTGGGTTTGGCGTATTCGGGTTATATTTATTAAGACGCCCGCAGCTTAGGAATATTCTTACCTTTAGTGCTTCATTAGCAGTTGCCATTCTCATATTTTTGCACTTCAATCCAACATCATCAGGGCTATTAATCTTTCAGCCGTTTTGGTTTTTAAATTCAATGATTGATTCACCAGATAAACTATATATTCCAAAATTATCCAGTTTCAAAAATACTCTCGAGTCACTTTCCTATTTCGATTTTAGATTGATTATTGTTTATTTAACAACTTTTATTATATTTATTGTAGGAAATTTTTCTTATCGTTTAATTGGAATTATATATTTTATTAAAAAACGTACCTTTAATGATTACGGTTTATTGTCAATTATCTGTCTGCTAATCATTATACCCACTTTATTTATCCAAAAAGGCACCTCTTGGAATACAATCCAATTTCTTTATTACGCCTTATTTTTAAGTAATATATACCTAGCAAAATATTTATATTCCATCATCAATACCAAAAAAGGCATATTACTAACTCTAATTATATTCACTTCCTACGTTAGTGGCTTTTTTGGGATGCTTTCAAATTATACCGGGAAAATACCGCCAGCCGCGATTCCCGCAGGCGAAAAACTGGCTTTAGCATATTTATCTAATCAATCACCGGGAGTAGTTCTGACAGTACCTTATGATAAGTATTTAAAGGATAATTTTAAAGCCACACCTATTCCGCTTTACGCCTATGAGACAACAGCTTATGTCTCTGCCTATGGCCAACAAGTCACATATTTTGAGGATGAAATGAATTTAAGCAATTCCGAATATAACGTTTTTGATCGACGCAACCGGGCTCTAACATTTTTCCGCCAACTGAATATATATCAAGATAGGGGATTTTTAGTCAACAATCAAATAGATTATATATATATCGCTGGAATACAAAAAAACAATATCAAGCTTGATACCCAAAATTTGTATTTAACCCAAATTTACGAAAATAATGACGCACTCATCTATCGAGTTCAAAGATGATAAACTATATCTATAAATGGAAAATAAACCGTTAATCTCAGCTGTAATTAATGTTCGAAACGAAGCTGAAAATCTAAAAAAATGTTTAAAATCTTTACGTCATTTTGCATCTGAAATTATTGTCACTGATATGGATTCAACCGATGACAGTGCCCAAATAGCCAAAGACTTTGGTGCCAAAGTTTTTCCATATCGTTGGCTAAAGTATGTTGAGCCTGCTAGAAATTTTGGTCTATCCAAAACAACGGGAAAATGGATTATCTTACTCGACCCAGATGAATATCTCAATAAGTCACTCAAAAAAGAATTATTAAATTACACTACACGCTCTGATGTTTCCTGGGTTAAAATTCCACGCAAAAATATGATTTTTAATAAATGGATGAGGCATTCGCGTTGTTGGCCCGATTACCTTATTCGTTTTTTCAAAAAAGGCACAGTGTCTTGGAAAAAAGAAATCCATAGTCAGCCAATTACTAAAGGCAATGGAGCAACAGTTCTTGATAGTGAAAAATTAGCGATTAGGCACTTAAATTATTCTTCAATCACTCAATATTTAACACAGACAATCAGATACAGCAATATTCAAGCTGATGAGCTTATAAGTACCGGATACAAAGTAAAATTATCAGATTTTATTTTAAAACCAGTTCAAGAGTTTAACAGTCGCTTTTATTTTGCTGAAGGCTTTAAGGACGGGGTTCATGGTTTAGTCTTTTCACTACTTCAAAGTTTTGCTATTTCGTTAATCTATATTCGCCTTTGGGAAAAACAAGGTTTTTCCGACAAAGTATTATCCAAAGATTCATTTGTCTCCGCTAGTCAAGAAAGTATTTATGAATACAGTTATTGGTTTACCAAATATTTCAAAGAAGAATACTCCCAGAATCCTCTAAAAACCGGTCTAATCAAAATTCGTCATATTTTAAATCGTGTTACCAAAAACTATTAACTTATGGATGTTGCACTAATAATATTAAATTACAAAACAACAATATTAACGATTGACACCATCAATTCAGTCAAAAAGATAACTCATCCAAATTATAATTATCATATTTATATAATTGATAATGGCTCAAACGATGGCTCGGTTGAACAATTTACCAAGCTATATGCTCAAGACAAATTGATTAATGTCGTACCTACCGGCTCAAATTTAGGTTATGCTGAAGGCAACAATTTCGGATTACGGTTAGCACTCAAAAAAGATTATCGCTATATTTTAGTTATGAACAGTGATGTTATTGTCAAACCAAATTTTTTAACAATAATGGTTAATTTCCTTGAATCGAATCCAAGTTATGGCATGGTTGGGCCAAAAATATACTTTGCCAAAGGTTATGAGTTTCATAAAGATCGATATAAGGAGAAGGAGAAAGGTAAGGTAATTTGGTCTGTGGGTGGACAAATAGATTGGAATAATATCTATGGCAGTAATATCGGAATAGACGATGTCGATCATGGCCAATATCAACAAATAAATGACGATATAGATTATCTAAGCGGCTGTTGTATATTAATTAGAACCAATCTGCTCCATAAAACCGGTTTATTTGACAGTAAATATTTTATGTACCTTGAAGATGCGGATTATTCACAAAGGTTAATCAATTCAGGTATCAAAATTGCCTATTTACCTGAATCAATTATTTGGCATGTTAATAGAGGTTCTTCAGGCGGAGGCCCGCTTCATGATTATTTTCTAACCCGCAATCGACTATTATTTGGTTATCGCTACGCTTCACTCAAAACAAAATTAGCACTCTTTAAAGACTCGCTTAGACTCTATCTTTTTTCTCCATACGTATGGCAAAAACATGGTGTTAGAGATTATTATTTAAACAAACTTGGTAAAGGTAGTTGGAAATGAAGCCAGACTTATCCATAATCATTATCTGTGGCAATGAAGAAAATATGATTTTTGATTGTCTTAAATCCGCATCATTTGCCAAAGAAATAATATTGGTTACTACATCATCTACCACGCCCAAAACAATCAAGCTTGCCCAAAAAGCTTTTCCTAAAATACGCTTAACTTCTGTTACCCAAACACAGATTGATTTTTCATTATGGAGAAATACCGGCTATAAGTTAGCCACTACAAAATGGATATTATATCTTGATGCAGACGAGCGAATTACCGATGCACTTCAAAAAGAAATTATTACAAAAATAAATTCACATACTTCGATCACAAATTACGATATCCCTCGAGCTAATTACTTTTTAGGACAAAGAGTCAGGTATGGCAATAGTTATCCTGATTATGTCAAACGCCTATTTAAGAAGAATAGTTTCAAAGGCTATGTCGGCGCGATTCACGAACAACCAAAAATAGATGGTTTCTCTTCAGCCTTAAAATCAGATTTTCTACACTACACCCACCGTGATTTATCATCAATGTTTCAAAAAAGCCTAAAATGGACCTCAGTCCAAGCTGAAACTATATATAATTCACAACATCCACCCATAGTCTGGTGGAGAATTATTCGGATGATGATTACCAAAGTTTGGCAGAGATTAATAATTCAACAAATGTGGCGCGACGGCATTGTTGGTTGGATATCTGTTATATTTGAAATGTTCGATACTTCAATGATTTATTCACAAGTCTGGGAATTACAACAACCAAAAGTATGAACAAGAAAGCTGCCATATACGATCCATATCTTGACACTCTTGGCGGAGGAGAAAGATATTGTTTGACTGTGGCCGAAACACTATTGGCCAACGGCTACAACGTCGACATGTTTTGGTCCAAAGGCAAAGATATCATTACTAAAGCTGAGTCACGATTTAATCTCAACATTGCCAAAATCAATTTAGTTGAAGACATTTTTAATCAAGTACCAGCAAGAATTGAGTGTGCTCAAGATAAAGAGAACTTAAATAATATCGTCAGCCAATCCGTACCATCGAAAAATATTGTTGAAAAGATAAAAATATTTATTAATAAATATAAAATTACCAGAAAATATGATCTAATTTTTTACATCAGCGACTGGAGTATTCCGTTTTTATTCTCCAAAAATAATTTATTGCATGTCCAGGTACCTTTTTCAAAGAAGATTTCAATAAAAGATTCGATATTAAACAAAATAAAATTATTATACATAAATCACATAATATGCAACTCAAACTTTACCAAAAAATTTGCCATAAATCAGTTTGGAGCCAAGTCATCAGTAATATATCCACCGGTAGACGTTGACAAATTTATTTCAAATGCCCCCAAAGAAAACATTATTCTCACTGTCGGTCGTTTTGATAATATATTGAATTCCAAAAAACAAGATTTTCTGATTGAATCATTTATCAAATTATCAAAACAAAACAAAGCTCGTTCATGGAAAATGGTCTTGGCAGGTGCCAGTCTTGATCATCCGGATCAAAACTTATATTTACAATATTTAAAAACATTATCAGATGGATACCAGATAGAGTTTGTAGTCAATCCAGACTTTAATCAACTCAAATCGATCTATCAAAAGTCTTCGATATATTGGCACGCGGCCGGTTTTGATGTAAACGAATTGGACAATCCAGAGAATACAGAACACTTTGGTATGGCTCCGGTCGAAGCCATGGCTTCTGGATTAGTTCCCGTAGTAGTTAATAAAGGTGGACTAAACGAAATAATCAGTAATGACATCGATGGCTATTTATGGGACAATCAGAATGAATTAATATCAAAGACCCGGCTATTAATTGCCTCTCCGTCTCACCTTCAAAAAATGGCAGTACAGGCAATTAATAAAAGTCGTCAATTTTCAAAACAAAATTTTATAAATAATCTAGCCAAATATCTCATTATATGAAAAACATTTCCGTTATTGTCACCAACTTCAATACAGTCAACCTACTAATTAAGTATTTTCACCATGTCGTTCAAAACTCCCCTGAAGCTTCAGAGATTATCTTTTCCGACGACGCATCACCTGATGATAGTGTTAGCTACATTTCTGAACTTCAGAAAAAATATCCAAAAATAAAAATTATCAGTCATAAACACAACGTTGGATTCGGTAAAAACTCAAATAACGCCGTTAAAGTTGCCAAAGGCAATTTGGTTGTTTTATTAAACAGCGATATTTTGCCACATCTAGGCTACATTTCAAAGTCGCTCACCCATTTTAAAAATCCAAATTTATTTGGAGTAAGTTTCTCTGAATTAGGTAACGAAAATTGGTCGAAGATTTTTTGGAAAGACGGCTACCTTCAATATGATCGGGGCACCAAAATCAACAAAACTCATATTAGCGGTTGGATATCTGGCGGAGGTTCAATCATAGATAAGTCAAAATTTACCAAACTAGGTGGCTTCGACAAAGTGTATGCTCCGTTTTATTCTGAAGATGTTGATTTAGGTTATAGAGCCTGGAAATCCGGGTACACTCTATTGTGGGAACCGACTAGCATTATCGAACACAAACATGAATCGACTATGTCAAAATTTCCCAAACGGCATTTAGACTATATCAAAGAAAGAAATCGATTGCTGACTGTTTGGCGCAATATCACCGATCCAAAATTACTTCAAAACAATCGGCTTGCACAAGTATTTAGAGTCCTCACTGGACCAAATTATATTAAAATAATCTTTGCCGCCAAAAGACAAATCGATTCCTGTCCACCACCGATAGTCTTTCCCGTCCGAACCGACAAAGAAATATTTGACATGTTCACATGAGACCACAACTCAGCATTATCATTCCTACCTGGAACACTGCCGAAATTACATTAAAGTGCATCAGAACAATTAACAAATATCTTCCACCTAAATCTACTCAAATTGTAATAGTCGACAATGGTTCGACCGATAATACTCAAAACCTAGTATCCAAAATAGAGAACGTCTTATATTTAAAGAATAGTGCCAACCTTGGATTTGCCAAAGGTAATAATATTGGTGCTAAATCAGCTACCGGAGATTACCTATTATTTCTAAATTCAGACATGGAATTAGTCGATGCTTCTCTTCTGAAAATGTTAATCTATCTAAAATCATACCCAAAAATCGGCATTATCGGTCCTCAATTTTTAAATACAGACCTCACCCCTCAAGGTTCAGTAATGCCGCCACAGACCCCTTTCAACGCCATTAAAGAATATTGGTTAAATCTTTCTGGCTCTTATACTAAATATACTCCGATAGGGGAGTCACCAATCAATGTTTGGGCTATTTCCGGAGGTGCCGTCTTAATTTCCAAAGAAATATTTAATAAAATTAATGGCTGGGACGAAAGATATTTTTTTTACTATGAAGATTTAGAACTATGTAAACAAATACGAAAATTAGGAAAGCAAATTTATTACTATCCATCATGTAAAGTTATTCACCGACATGGAGCATCCGGTAGCAAAGTCACCAATATTGAAAATCAATGGCGACGACTCATTCCATCTGCCAAACTTTATCATGGTCGATTCGTCTATTATATTTTGTTTTTGATTATATGGATCTCTCAAAAAATAAAAAAAATATTTTTCAAGTAACATTCATCGGTCTATTGTTTTCTATATTACTTTGTCTATTTTTTTCCTATCGACTCCTAGAAGTACCTATGGGGATAACCGGTGATGAAGATGCTTTAGGCTACAACGCAGTCCTAATCTCTCGTACTGGGCATGATGAAAATGGACGCTTTTTACCACTTTTTGTATTAGGCAATAATGGTACAGACTGGAAACAACCGATTACTCAATATTATATATCCATACTATTTAAACTATTTACGCCGTCAATATTTTTACTTCGATTTAGTTCAATTCTAATAACCTTAATATCTTCACTTCTCTTATTTAAGCTATCAAAAATAATTTTTGGCACAAGTTATGCAGCATTAACTATATTTGTATTTCTCACCACTCCTTTAATTATGATCCAAAGCCACATGGGTCTCGACAACATCATGCCCATACCGTTCGCTATTGTCTGGATATATTGTCTTTTTCAATATCAACAGACTCAGAAAACAAAATACTTAATCATCTCTGCCATTTCTCTGGGAATTAATTTTTATACATACAAAGGTATGCGGGCAGTTGTTCCCATCTGGTACATATTATCTCTTATATATATTTACCAAAAACCATTATTGTCAAATATAAAACACTACTTTATATTTAGTCTATATTCTCTTCCCTTTGTACTCATTTCACCTTATCTTAATCATCTATATCCTGGCTCAATTTTTGGTGGCTCACGACCCTATTTCGAAAATATATATAACTTTCTTTATCCGTATTTATCAAGTTTTGATCCAACTTTTATGTACATTAAAGGTGATGAGCTGCTTTATCACTCCACCACATATCACGGTTTCTTTTTGTTGGCCTCTCTGCCTATATTTATTTTAGGAATATACAATTCTGTTAGAAGCAATAAATTTTCCAGATTCTTGTTAATAATATTTTTTACTACTCCAATACTATACGGCACAGTCAACTCAGTTCATCGTGCCAGTCGCTTAATGTGCCTTATTCCTTTCTACTCTCTGATTTGCACCTTCGGTTTTATCAAGCTTACCGAAATATCCAAAAAATATTATAAATATATTTACGCTCTAATATTTTGTATTTTTCTAATAAATTACTTTGACTTTTTAAACTATTATTATTTTGACTATGCCAAAAAAACTCAGGCTATAGTTGGCGACCTAAAATACTATCTCTCGTTTAAGAGTTTGAAAACTTGTTCAGATAAATTGCACTTAACACCTTATGTTTCAAAAGACATATCTCACAAGTTTTTTGAATCAATCTATTTTGATGACAACTTAAAATATATTAACCAAGATCAATCTCCGCCTTCTGGCTCAATATTATTAACAAATCGAAATTCAATTGACGGCATGACAAACTTAAACGCAAATTTAAAATATCATCAATTACAAATTTCTAAATAGTTATTATTTGTTACGTAAAACCCGCAGGTAAAATGGTGGTGACCCATCTGGGCGCCGAATAGTTTCTATAGTAGTCAATTCGTAATTTGGATATTGCCTTGCCTCAAAATCACAACCCTCAGATTCTACATACAAAGTATTTAACTCTGGAGTTTGCCTCTCTTTCATTATACTAATAGCCGGACATTTCTCTTTTGAATAATATAAATTAGAATACGAAGATGAATCCAAAAAAAATGCTACCCATGGGGATAAATTGTCGGGATAGTTAGTCAAAACAACTTTTTGATAATTATCAGATATTTCACCCAATCGCGAGACTAGTTCCACCGAACCGCCGTTGCGATAGTATGCTGCAATACTCATTCTTTGGTGAGTTAAATACATATGCCAAAAATATACAAAATTTGCCATAAATATTAAACCAAATAATAATACAATCCATTTCTGACCGTTAAAAAGATTAGAGATTGATACAACCCCATAAGCCGTCAATATCGACAAAAAAGGCATCATAAAGGCGGCTCGTTGCATGTTCGGTGTATCTTCAATAGTTACCGCCGCCGGTATTATCGACAACAATAACAATCCTACAAAAATCAGCATTTCTTTCTTCTGTGACAACCAGAATAATCCTGCCATTATAAGAATAAATTCAATATAAGTTAGTAAGCCGGTGTATGGACTTAAATATCGACTCGGTCGGGCCATATCACCGACTAAGAATTGAGTACTCAAGTAATCCTTATATTCCTCTGCAAAACGTCTAATATATGATGCCAGACGATTATGAAACGCACGCGCTACGAACACGTGACCAGGGCCTTCCTCCGTCGGCATTTTTGTTACTTCATACAATACTTTAAAATCACTCAAAATACTAACCTGAGACATTCTACTACGTGATTGAGGTGATAAAAATATTACAACGCTAAATAATATCAATCCAAAAAATACAAACCACTGCGATTTATTAGCTAGTTTATTAAGTAACAATTTATAAGCAACAATCGTAAATAATATATAAATTGGCGCCAATATTCGAATACTGTGATAAAAGAAATACGCTAACCCAAAAAATAATAAAGATAAAATAATATGTTTAAGCCTAGCTTCTCGATATAACCTAACAAAAAAATAGATACCCCACAAAGTAAAGTGAATCGCTACCACACTTTCACTTGTCGCTCGGCTAGCCATAATATGCCAAGGGTTTAATGCCAAAATTAAAGCGACTATTAAGGCTAGTCGAATTTTATGATTTCTGGCAATTTCTTCCATCAATAAATATATTGGAACTACAGTCAAGGCTCCAACAATTGCAATTGGCAATCTAACGGCAAACAAGGTTTTTCCTAACACTGCCAAAAATGGCAACATTAGATACATCAGTCCTGTCGGACGAAAATCTCCAAAAGAATCATAATAGAGTGGCAATTCGTTTCCTTTATCGTCTTTACCGGTAGTCAGTATCAAAAAAGCATTCCATCCAGCTTTAACTTCGTCCACATGAAATCCATAAGGTACATCGCTCAGTCTATAAACTCTTACAAATAGAGCTACTACAAAAATCGCTCCCAGCCACCAATACTTAGTTGACTTCACACCATATCTTAACAAATTTAGTCATAAATTATAGTAGAATAGACTAACTTGAAAATAAAATTCTTGATTCTCATCGCCGTTTTGATTCGATTGATATTTATGCCCTATTTTTATCATCCGGATATGAAAAGTCAATATTTTCATTTTCAGTACTTAGCTAAAGGCCACTTTAATATTTATCAATATATCAGCGACAACAAAAGTAACCTTCCCTATCGCGACACATTCAACTACTTGCCATTAACTTATCTTACTTTTGGGACAATATCGGCAATATTGACTACACTTTTACCTTCTGATTACGCTACTTGGATAAATGACTGGAGCGCCGACCAAAATAAATATGCCAATTTCCCATATTTTTTATTAATATTAAAAATTCCCTATTTAATATTTGATATCTTAATAGGCTATTTACTCTACAAAATTTCCAGATCAATATTTATTTTCAAACTATGGATATTCAATCCTTTATCTTTTTATCTGATATATATACTGGGTAATTTTGATGTATTACCTGCATTTTTAACTATATTATCACTCTATTTACTAAACTCTAAACCAAAATATTCTTTTCTGATATTTGGACTAGCTATAGCACTAAAACTTTATCCGCTTATATTTCTACCATTTTACATGCTAACCGTGACAAGAAAGCCACTACAAATAATTAAATATTCATTTTTAGCACTATTGCCGATAATTATTACCATCTTACCTTTTGCAAGCAATTCGACTTTTTGGTCATCATTTCTTGGGTCTGGTCTAACTCAAAAGATCCTAGAATTAAAATATCTGGGGTTTTCGGTCTATCCGATTATATATTTTATTATTTTAATATTCGCATTATTCTCAAAGAAATTAGATTTACCAAAATATATTTTTTACTTATTTCTACTTTTTATTAGTACCGTACATTTCCACCCACAATGGTTGTTGTGGTTTTTACCATTTATATTTCTATTAAAACATAAGTTTACAAAAGACGTATTGTTGTTACTATTACTTCAAGTATTAATAATTATATACATCTTACTATTTAATGATAACTATTTATTTTGGGGCCATCTAATACCAATCGATCCAGAATTTGTAAACCTGACTTCACCGTACACTATTATTCGTTATAAGTTCTTGGTAAACCCCGATAATGTTCAAAACAACATTCATTTATTGATTTGCATATTTTCAATTATTACTTTTGCGTCATATGAAAAAAGTATTCGTCATACTAACAATTAACGTTGTAATTCCATTTATATTGATTATTATTCTCCCAAGTATTTTAATTACTTCAAGAAAAGGAGTATCCAATCAAGAAGGTACAGCTCAAGTATCATTTACAAATTCAACGCCGATGCAATTCACTATTACATCTGATTTATCAAACCTTCAAAGCCTAAGTTTTGATATCAAAAATCCAGGCATAAAAAACAACTCAAAAATAATGCTTGATATTGTTAGTCCAAATTCTGAACGATCTATGGTTATATATGGCTCAAATGTGGGTGATCCCTCAACAGTATTATTTAAATTTCCCGCATTCAGTGAACCACCCAACACCACATATTCCATATTTCTGACTACTGACAACACGGTCCATGATAGTCTGTATCTATTAACCAATTCCGAAAAACAACCAAAATTTGAAAGTTTTTACAAACAATCGAATTTTCTATCAAATATAATATCGAATTTGAAATATCAATTTAATCAAATAAAAAATAGAAGTATAATCCATTCATTAGCCTATTTTACTTTAATAATTATATTAAATTACAAAATCTTTATTCGTCGTGAAGCTTAAAATCATTTTTTTAATACTCATCGCTTTATTGACAAGATTGATGTTTCTCAATTTTGTCCCAACAGGAATAACCAACGACGAGCTTCATTTTATACTCAACGCCAAATCTGTATATTATACTTTTACCGATATTAGCGGTAAATGGAATCCACTTTCGCTATCTACAATTCCCAATGAAGCCAGCTCTGAACTAACTTTTTTAATTCTTGCACCTTTAGTCGGACCGTTGCCTATCAATCTATTTACCGCCAGGCTTCCTTTTGTTTTATTTAACTTAGTGTCGATCCTACTTATATATCTAATCTCTAATAAAATATTTAACCCAAAGATATCATTTTATATAACCTTAGTTACACTATTAAATCCATGGAATATTTTTGTCAGCCGAACATCATTCGACGCTCCAATTGCTTTATTCTTTTATTTATTAACTTTTTATTTGTTAATAAAATTAAAAAAATGGTACTTACTGATAGCAGTTGTACCTGCGTTATTTGCCTTTTACACTTATATTGGCACAAAAGTAATCTTTTTGCCGTTCATGTTAATTTGTACAATTTACTCCTACTGGTATATATCATCCAAAAAATACTTTTGGCCTTATCTCTCGTTTATTTTGTCATGCACCGCCATATTTGTATTCTTTATATATTCAATTAAGCATCAGCCCATCGGCAATCGATTAACTGAATTAACAGATCCCAACAGTCAACAAATTATCAATCAGGTCGATATTGAACGGAATCAAACCATCGACACTCCGATCAAAAGCCTGTTTTCAAACCGTTACACATATTATTTTTTCAAATTTTCCCAAAAATATTTAAATAGTTTTTCTCCAAATGTTTTGTTTCTCAATGGTGACCCGACTTATTTAGTTTCGCTTTGGAAACACGGATATTTTTATATAATTGATTTTGCTCTAATAATATTAGGTCTTTGTTATTTGTATAATCGTTCAAAGTCAACTTTTTATTTGTTCGTTGCATTACTCCTAATTTCACCTCTTCCCGAAGCCGTTCGAGTTGACATCATCCCAGCTTATGCTTTCCACTCAGTACTTCAATTTCCCCTACTTTCGATTTTGACAGGGCTTGGGATAGTTGCTCTTATCAAAATTTCAAAATATTATATACCTGTCATTTCACTTATTTATTTAATAAGTTTTGTAAATTTTATTAATACATATTTATTTCAATATCCTCTCTATCAACCGGAAGGATTTAATTTTAGCCGACAAATAGTTTCATCTTACTTAATGCGATTACCCATAAACACATCCGCTTATGTCATTACTTCAGAACCAGAATCATTATTTAGAAATTATCTATTTTATTCAAATAGTTATCAAAAGAATCAAACAGCAACTATACAACAACAATATTCGACCAACAATCGACAAGACTTTTCGATAAACAATTTACATTTTGCCAAATCATTTAATAATTTATCACCAAATGACACAGTGATATCTGCGGTAGAGATTTCTCCATCTCAATATACAAATCAACCGAAAAGAACTATTTATCGTTTGGCTAGCAATACTCAATTGTACGAAATATATAATGATCAAGTTTGTCAAAATCAATTTTCAGATACAAGATATTTTCCTTACTTTTCTGAATTAAATGTTGCCATATTACCCACCAATCAATTTTGTAATTTATATATTAAATGAAACGTTATCTTCTACTATTGATATTAATATTTTCTGCCTTGGTCAGACTTTGGCATATTACCAGCCTCCCACCTTCTTTGTTTTCCGATGAAGTAGATTTAGCTTATCAGGCCAAAACATTTTCCTCCAATTATACTGATTATTTTGGCAACAAATTTCCGATACATTTCAAGTCGTTTAGCGATTATAGAACTTCACTTGAAATATATTCGACCTGGATAATTCAACATTTTACGTCAAATGACGAACTTTCAGTTCGCCTACCTCCGGTAATATTTAGCCTAATATCAATATTTATATTGTATAAAATCACTAATTCAATTATTCCTTCGGTTTTGATGGCAATTTCACCATGGAGCATTCACTACAGCCGAACTGGGTTTGAAGTTTCTGGTATGCTAATGTGTTTACTTTTAGGACTATATTATTGGCAAACCTATACCAATTCCCATAAGCAGGAATACCTCTATTTATCGGTTTTATTTTACTGTCTATCACCATATTTTTACAGTACAGCTAAGTTATTTATAATATTTATTCCCTTAATAACTTTTTTTACCCAGAGACAATATGTTCTTCAAATTTCACCCAAGAAAATTTTAATCGTTATCATATTTGGAATAATCCTATTATCTCCGATGATGTTCGATACCTTAGCTGGTCGATCGGGATTTCGTTTCTCCTATATTAGTATCATTACCAAACCTGGTCGCGAACAAGTAACTGACAATCTTCGTTATCAAGACGCACTAATAGATCATTATGGCGAAGTTGGCGTACCTACTTCAATATTATCCAAAATTGAACACAACAAAATTCAGCTAATGTTTCAAGAATTTATTACCAATTATGTTTCTTCATTTTCCTCAGATTTTTTACTAATAAAAGGGGATTTAAATAGTCGTCATGGATTTAATGGCTATGGACTAATCTATATATTAGATGCCATCTTGATGGCTATAGGCATCTTCTATACTTTTACCAAACATAAGGACAACAAATTATCTAAATTTATGTTTTGCTGGTTACTATTGGCACCAGTACCTTATGCCTTAACCAGAGATTCTGTTTCGCCCCACGCCACTAGACTAATCTTAGTCTTACCTTCAATAATATATTTTGCATATCTTGGCATAATCTATATTACCCGATTACGGAAACTGTATTTTATTGTCATACTTTTATACATATTATCCTTTTTAAACTTTTGGCATTATTACAACTACCACTATCCACAAGAATCAGCCAGAGGCTGGCACACCGGAATGAAAGAAACAATCATCGCTACCAATAATTATCCCAATCAACCGCTAATATTTTCCAATGCTTACGAACCATTTATGCCATTTTTTCTTTTATATCATCCCTATCACTTATCATTTTCGACGTCTATAAACGATCATCTTCAAAAAGTATTTAACTCATCATTTGACGGACAATTACTCGACAATAAATATTATTTTGGCATGATTAACTGGTCAAACCTGGCTTCGTTGCCCTCAAATGCAATTTATATAGTATCAAAATCAGAATTTATCACAATTTCTGCCAAGTACAAAGTGATTAAACTGATTTTCAAAACATATATTAACCAAGAGGAATTTTATCTTTTGTCTTTTTAGTCCCTATATATACACATCCCAACACCGTCGATAAAGACAAAAGATCAAGAACAATATTTCGAGGAGTTTCTTTAAATCTGATATATATTTCGTGTTTTCCCTCGGGAACATTAAATTGAATTTGGCCAAATAGTTTTCCGGCACTCAGATTTAATTCTTTTCCATCGATAGTCGCCACCCAACCAGGGAAAAAGTATTTATTATAATAAAATACCGATTTATCACTCGACTCAGTGACAATTTTAGTATCCAAACTATTTATCAAAATAATTTCTTTTATAAAAGGACTGTCCGGGTATATTCTAGGATAAAGCTGGGTCGGTCTAATCTGAGCCACCTTAGGCAATCTTAAATATTCTTCTGCCAACGTTTTATATTCATTACTAGGAAATGGAACAGGAATATATCTATTAATAAAATAATCATCATTTCTTTGCAAGAAATCGTGCGGTCTAAATCTAGAAAAATAAATTCCAACCGACACACAAATAATCGCAATCGACCACAACCATGAAAGTCTAAATTTTGAAATCGCCACCACCAATAGTGAAGATGCAAAAACAATCATTGTCAGATATCTCCATGGAAACTGAAAATACGCAATCAAAGGCAAATGTTCCCACAACCAAAATGAGCGAAAATTCATCATTACCATCGAGACTGCAATTAAGATAAAGGCTCCGCCGATAATTTGCTTTAATTTTATCGATAGTTTTTTAAATTTAAATAGACTAAAACAAAAAACAATAATTATCACTGCTAGATTTACTTCACCAATATAAAAAGAAATTCCATCATAATTTCCGGGTACCGACGCCCCATAACCCCAATACGGAGTCAACAATTGTTTTAGTGTTGGAAAATGATCATAAAAATTAAAAACTGTTTCATATTTCATTAACGAACTGTCAAGTAATGCCGGCAACCAAAAATATACGCTCCCCAACATTCCAAAAAAGAAAAACATAAATAATTCTTTAATTTTTTTTCGAAGTATTATTACTCCGAACAAAAAAACAAATGGCATAAACATATATGAGACAATGTTGTGGGTTAAGATTAGACCGCTTACAGACAACGCCCCAAATCCCACCCATTTCCGGTTATTATTTGATTCAGCAACTCTTAATATTAAGTAAATAATTAAAGGTAAAAATATAAATGCCAACGATTCACCCAGTGCACCTCTATCGTAAATATCAGTTGAACGATACGGGGTATATGTATACAAAACCGCCGCAGCCATACCAGGCCACACACTCGACAAGTGTTTTGCCAATATATACATGCTTATAGCACCGCCAATAAGCCCAAATATAAATACTGCTTTAATACTATATACGTAAGACAATCCCAAAAGGTGAAATACTTCCCCCAAATAATAAGGCAAGGGGAAAATAAAATTAAAAAGTGGATATCCAAAACCATAACTCAAATCGGCCACGTATCTTGGGGGGAACTGACCTTGATGAATTGCCTGATCCATTTGTTGTAGCCAAGCCACATGCATATCATCAGATGCGCCAAAAAAACCCGGATGAAACAGAGAAAATGTTGTTGGAATCACTAGCAACACCAATAAAATCAATTCTTTAATTTTCATTATTTTTAAAAATATAAATTACTACCCCAACAATACTGATTACACTAATTATGTCACCCAAAGTTCTTGGCCAAGTTCTATTCAAACTAATTTTAATTTGATGATTTCCTTTATCCAAAACAAAATTAATTTGTCCAAAACAATAGTCTTGTCGACTACAATTACTATGATTAAAAAATATATTTTTCCCGTTATCGGCTACTTTCATTCCCGGAAAATCAAACAATGGCACTCTGATATTTGCTGTCGTAGACATAACTTCTATTTCACCTTTTTGCCAATTACTTCCTTTATCATATTTAACTACTCTCGCTTCTCCATTCAAGACTTCCGGCAAGAGAGGAGCCTCATAATTTGGTGGTAAAAATGCACTTTTTGGCAAATAATCAAAAATACTAGCTGTTTGCTGTTTTACAAATTCATTAGAGGACAATAATTCAGTATCACTCATTATGGTCCATAATTGCGGCCGAAAAAAACTACCATACATAACAAACAATAAAACGGAAACAGTTAATATAATTATATTTTGTACCAATCCCTTAAAATTGTTAATTGCGAAGCATCCCAATATTGTCAATACAAACGAGTTGACTACAAGAAATCTCCAAGGAAATTGGAACATCGACAAAAAACCTAGCCTATTCCACACAAAAGACGACCTTTCGTGCATCATAAACATAAACAACAAACTTATTCCCGCCAGCAATATTATTTCCCAAAAATATTTATTCGACATTTTGTAATTAAACAATGCCAAAACCACAGAAGCTAATGCCAATACCCACTGCACAATTCCTACCGACAAAGACAAGTCATCATTAGGTCCAAGTTGAGATGAACCATACCCCCAATGATTAGAAATAAATAGTTGAAATAAATTAACAAAATGTTGTCGATAATCAAAATATCCGCCGACCATACTTTCTAAATGGACATACTGACGTTCAAATATTAACGGCAATACATAAAAAGCTGATAACCCCACTCCTATTGCCATTCCTTTGGATATATCAACCAATATTTTTAAGTTATCGTCCATAAATGCCAGACATATTATCCAAATCAACAATATTGGCATAATAGCGATTGTCATTAAATTGTGTGTCAAAAACATTAAGGCGATAGTTACTCCAAAATATAAAATATTATTTCTGCTAAAACCTTTTATAATCCGATAAGCAAACAAAAATAAAAAAGGGAATATTGCCATTGCCAAAAACTCACTCAGCGAACCTCGGACATAGACCTGTACCGCTCTCACCGGAGCATATATATACAAAAGAGTTCCCACAAATGCCACTTTAGGACTATACATTAGAGACAATATTAACCAATACATTCCTATACCAGATACAATAAATCCCAAAACAAACAATATCTTAACGCAATCTACATACTGAAATCCTAGACTATGAAACATTAATCCTAAATAATAAGGACCGGGAGAATAGTATAAATACAAAGGATATCCAAATCCGTATCCCATATCCGGCACCCAACGACAGGGAATTTGTCCATCAATAAGACATTTCTCCATCTCATATATTCGGAAATACTGCATGTTATCTTGAATATTCTGAATGCCAGGCCTTAACATCGCAAAATATGTGGGTATTGTCAGCAATAATGCTGCCAACAACCACAAATATTTTTTCATAACTTAATTATAGCCCATCCCATTTCCAATTTCTCTCTATTTTTCATATAATCAACCATGACGAAAGCTTATTCAGCCATATTTGGAATAATCTTAGTCATTGGTATCTTGACTCGATTTGTCTATTTAGGTCAAATTCCATCAAGTCTAAATTGGGATGAAGTATCCCACGGTTACAATGCCTATTCCATAATTAATACTGGTCGTGATCAATGGGGGCAATCATTTCCTATTTATAATTTTCGAGCCTATGGTGATTACCCCACCACTCTGAATTTATATTTAACAATACCTTTTATTAAAATATTTGGTTTAAATGCATTTAGTATACGATTGCCTTCGGCAATAATCGGCGTCTTATTTATTGTTTTGGTCTATTATTTCACCAAACATATTCTAAACAATCATTTTCTGGCTCTATTTTGTATGCTTATTGCTGCCATTTCACCTTGGACAATTTTTCCCTCACGAGCCGTTTTTCAATCAAATTTTTCTCAATTTTTAATTTTAGCTGGATTATATTTCTTTTTTACTAGTTTTAACAAACCGTTTAGACTTATATTTGCCGCCATCAGTTTTGGAATATCAATGTACTCATATCACAATGCTCGAATAATAGTTCCCTTACTTGTACCCACTTTAGTCTATTTAAATTATCACCATATTAAAAAAAATAGACAATTAGCCATTAGTGTAATATTGTTTTTGTTGTTGGCCTTACCTAATTTTATAAATATATTTTCCCCCGAGTCTAGCGCCCGTAATCAATGGGTAGGCATAATCAACCCTAATTCAATAAATTTGATTAATGAATCCCGTCGTTTATATGAAGGTCCAGAAATATTCAATCGACTTTTCAACAACAAAGTTGTCTATTTTACAAAAACTATTTTTGTTAACTATTTGAATTTACTTAATCCAATTCCACTTTTTATCAAAGGGTCACAAAATTTTCAATTTAATCCTCCTGACACCGGACTAATATTTTCTATTTTTATGCCATTTTTCTACATTGGTTTATCAAAAATAATTTGGCCCTCAAAACAACGTTTTCTCTATCGGCAATTGTTTATTATTTTTATAATATTACTCTTGCCCTCTGCCTTAACTGTTGGTGATTTTCCTTCAATTAGAGCTACAATAGCCATACCGCTATACTTAATATTTATAATTCTCGGCTTTCCCTCAAAACACAAACTGTTATTAAATCTGATTATCCTAATTTCTGTAATACAATTTATAAATTATTTAAAAATATACAGACAATACAATATAGATTATTCTCAGTCATGGCAGTATGGGTATGAACAAACAATTAATTATGTCAAACAAAATTATGACAAATATAATCAAATTGTATTCACCAAAAAATATGGCGAGCCACATGAATTTGTCTTATTCTATTGGCCTTGGAACCCGGCTCAATATCTAAAAGATTCAAACCTCAAATGGGATCATCATGCTGCTTGGTACTGGGTAGATGCTTTTGACAAATTCAAATTTGTTAATGACTGGGAAATTACAAAGTTAAATTATGGCCCAAAGACCTTACTTATTACCAGCCCAGGAAATTACTCTAATACCAAATCGAAAATCATCAAAACAATAAATTTTCTGGACGGCACACCCGCATTTGATATTATCTCTTATGACTAACAAAATTCTTTTCATAATAATATTAGTTAGTTTTGTATTTCGTTTTATCAATTACAATTACCCTCCGCTTCTTTGGGACGAAGCCTCTTTGGGGTACAATGCCTATTCAATATTAAAAACTGGCAAAGACGAATACGGTGCATTTTTACCATATATTTTCAAATCGTTTGGAGATTATAAGCCAGGACTTTATGTCTATCTTACCGTTCCATTTGTCGCTGTATTTGGTTTAAACACCCTGTCAGTCAGACTACCATCAATTATTCTTGGCTCACTATTACCTCTGATAGTCTATCTTTTAATCAAAAAGCTTTCGCCTCAATCAACCAAGCTGGCCCTTATTACAGCAGGATTAATTGCCACCAATCCCTGGAACATTCATTTTAGCCGCGGTGCCTGGGAGACGAATATTTTACTTTTTGAATTAGTTTTGGCAACCTATTTATTTATCGACAAAAAAACATTTTTGGCATCTCTTGTTTTCGGATTGACATTATATACTTACCAAGGAGGCAAAATAATGTCACCTTTATTAATAATAATATCATTAATAATTACCAAAACTAAAATTTATAGTAAGAACCTATGGATAAAATTTATAATACCTCTGGGACTAATGGCATTGCCTATTGCTCTTGGCATGCTTATTCAAAACGACAGCAACCGACTCAAGGTCTTTAGTCTCTGGTCATATCATCGACCTGCGGAAGAGATGTCTACCATAGTTAAAGAATCAAATGAGCTGACATCTAAAATATTTCACAATGATTTTATATTTTTCTTTAGAAATTTTTCAGAAAGATATTTTAATCACTTTTCATTTAGATTCTTAACTTTTGAAGGTGATTGGCAGACCGGTCGTCACTCTGCTCCATACATCGGTGTTTTATTATATCCCAGCATTATTTTCCTAATTGTCGGATTATTTTCTATGTTTTTAATCAAATTAACACCAATTAATTTATTGTTCTTCCTTTGGTTACTTATAGGACCCATACCTGCTGCACTTACTCGAGATATAATCCAACCAGTCCGTACACTTTCTTTATCAGTACCGTTAATGTATTTCGTCGCCCTCGGTATCTACAACTTCATCAAAAATAAACATATTATTATCACTTACTTACTATTCACAATTTATTTACTATCATTAGTCTACTATTTCGATCTTTATTACAACCACATGGTCAAAACCAAACCAGACCATTGGCTTTATGGCTATCAAGCAGCCATGCAGTACGTTATCTCCAATCAAACAGATAAAACAGTTACTTTTACTGATTTTTACGGCCAACCCTACATCTATTATTTATTTTATTCAAAATATAATCCTATCAAATATCAACAACAATCAAATCTTGTCAGCGATAGTATAGATACCGGAAAAATTTTAAAAATAGACAACGTTTTTTTCAAAACTCCGGATTATCAATTTTTAAGAAACCAACCAAATCAATTATTTATTTTAAGTTATGATGACGTTCTCAGACAGAATATTGATTTAAAATCTTTAACGCCATTGTCGCCGATTAATGGTCATTCCAGTTTTTATGCTTATGAAACTAAATAATAAAATAATCCTTATCATTATTTTGATTCTGGCGA